>Ga0256405_10012483_pt1 | contig 10516 bp, 6 predicted proteins | sample RumenRJG_02DNA_FD_189096 | JGI IMG/M metagenome (GOLD analysis project Ga0256405, IMG submission 189096) | Bovine rumen microbial communities from Lethbridge, Alberta, Canada - RJG_02 | ecosystem: Host-associated > Mammals > Digestive system > Stomach > Rumen | place: Canada: Alberta | collected... | reverse complement strand
ACTAATCTCAAGCAAAAAGGGAAAACGCGGCTTTCTTTCGGAGAAAGCCTGGCAAAGAACTTCATGGGGGGAAAAGGTTAGGCTGTACCGGTAAAGTGAAGCTGAACCTTCGGTACACCAATATAGCGATCCAACCTTATCAGAGTTATTGTACGCGAGCTCATCGCAAGGCGATTCGCCTCCTACATGAAGCGTTCAAAACCCATGAAGTTAGCCTTTTAGACTGAGAATAGTATTATCCCTTCATCCCTGCCTGTCCCGGGAAGAACACCGGCAGGGCCAGGGCGATGTAGTCCCAGCACCATTCGTAGGCGTGCCAGCCGGGAGAGAGCCGCCAGGTCAGGTTGCCGCCCTCCTCCGCGTCCCGGAACCAGGGGGCCCGGTTCATCAGCTCGCCCACCATGGGACGCAGGGCCTCGCAGGCGATGTCCTCCTCCCCGGTGACGGCGAACACCCGGTAGTCCTCCGGCCGGAGTCCGTTTGCCCGGATCCCGTCGATGAGGCGGTCGCAGGTTTCGGCGGTGTGGTCCTTTCCGCCCTTGACGGAGACGGCCCAGAAATCCCCGCTCATGGGGAGATAGTACCGGACGGCCTTCCCGCCCCGGCACAGGACGCTCCAGGTGCATTCCGCTCCCATGGAGAAGCCGCCGAAGGCGCGGGCGTCCCGGGTCCCCGTCGTTGGGAAGGCGCGGTCCACCGCCGGGATCAGGGATTCCCCGAGCTCACGCCAGAACACCGCGGTCAGAGCGGCGGCGTCCCCGGCGTGCACCCGTACCGCCTCGGGATCCACTCCCTCCTCCGCCGGACGGTTGAAGGTGGGCGTCACGACGATCACGGGAGAGACCGTACCCTCGTCGATCATCCGGTCCAGCATGGATTTTAAGGGCGTCGACGCGGAGGTCCCTCCGAAGAACTCCTCCTCATTGCCTCCGCCGCCGTGCATGAGGTACAGGACGGGACAGCGGAGAGTCGGATCCTTGCGGCAGGCCCGGGGCAGATAGACCAGCGCGCGGCGGCCGATTCCCCGGTCCTCGTACGAAAAAGCCTCCAGCGTCCCGCCTTCTCCCGGGTCCACAGGCACGCGGTACCGCTCCGGAATGCGCTTCCATTCAGACATGATGCTCCTCCCTGTTCGTTCGTTGTTTATCCGCCGGTCTGCTCCTTCATCCATTCCGCGAGGGACGCGGGATCCAGACCGGCCATGCGTTCCAGCTCCTCCACGGTGCCGTGGGGCAGAAACGGCTCCTCCACCGCCCGGACCGCCACGGCCACCCCCGCCATCCAGTCCGCGGAGGCAAGCGCCTCGCCCACGCCGCCGGACCGGATGCCCTCCTCCGCGAAGAGGACCCTGTCCGCGAACCGCACCAGCGTCCGGAAGGCGCCGTCCTCCGGCAGAGGGATGATCCGGGAGAGACAGCACACCTCGGCCTGTCCGTGCTTTCCGGGACCGAACACCGCCTCCGCCGCCTCCGAGACGTTCTTCGCCAGTCGCCCATAGGTCACGATCACCGTCAGAGGCCTGCCCGAGCCGAAGGATTTCCGCTTCCAGAGCCCCTCGTCCGTCCACCCGGTCAGAGGCGCGGAGGCTCCCTTGGGATAGCGCACCGCGGAGACCGTGGCGTCCTCGTTCATGGAAGCCCTCAGCGCGTCCGGGATCTCCTCCGGGGACGCCGGAGAACGGACCGCCGCGCCGGGGATCCGGGCCAGCAGGGCCACGTCGTACAGCCCCTGATGGGTGACGCCGTCCCCGGGAACCAGCCCCGCGTGGCTCAGGCACAGGACGATATGCGCGCCCTGCAGGGCCACGTCGTGCCATAGCTGATCGAAGATCCGCTGGGAGAAGGTGGAGTACAGCACCAGCACCGGCTTCAGCCCGCAGAGCGCCATGCCTCCCGCCATCGCCGCCGCGTGCTCCTCCGCGATGCCCACGTCGAAGAACCGGTCCGGGAACCGCTCGGCAAACGCCGCCAGCCCGCATCCGTCCTTCATGGCCGCCGTGACCGCCGTGACGGAGGGATCCGCTTCTCCCATGCGGCAGAGGGCGTCCGATACGGCGGCTGTGAAGCCGGAGGGTGCGGCGGGAGGGATCCCCTTTTCCGGATCGAAGGGGCCGACGCTGTGGTACCGCTCCGGGTGCGCCTCGGCGTCGGGGTAACCCAGCCCCTTTTTCGTGACCGCGTGGACCACCACGGGGCCGTCCTTGGTTTTCGCCTCCTCGAGGACCCGGATCAGCCGGACCGTGTCGTTGCCGTCCACCGGTCCGATGTATTCCAGGCCCAGCTTCTCGAAGAAGGTCTCGGCTCCCACCGTCCGCTTGATGAGGTCCCGGAGCCGTCTGGCCGTCCGCACCAGTCCTCCGCCGATCAGAGGGACCTTCGAGAACAGCCGCTTGGCGCCCAGCTTGAAGGCGAAGTACCGGCGGCTGGTGCGGATGGCCGAGAGATGCCGGGACAGCCCGCCCACGTTCCTCGAGATGGACATCTCGTTGTCGTTCAGCACCACGCAGACCTTCAGCCCGGAGCCCTCCAGGGTGTTCAGGGCCTCGTAGATCATGCCGTTGGTGAAGGAGCCGTCCCCCACCACCGCCACGGTCCACAATCCGCTTCCCCGGAGCCGCTCCGCCGCCGCCATGCCCGCCGCCGCCGAGACCGAGGATCCGCTGTGGCCCGCCGTGGCCGCGTCGTAGGGGGATTCCGCCCGGTTCACGAAGCCCGAGATCCCGCCGAGCCGACGGAGCGTGGAGAACCGGTCGTACCGCCCCGTCAGGAGCTTGTGGGCGTAGCTCTGGTGGCCCACGTCGAAGAGGATTTTTTCCTGCGGCGCGTCGAAGCACCGGTGCAGGGCGATGGTCAGCTCCACCGCCCCCAGATTGGACGCCAGATGCCCGCCGTTTCCGGAAACCGTCGAAAGGATGGTCTCCCGGAGCTCCCGGGCCAGGGCGGGCAGCTCCTCCTCGGGGATTTTCCTCAGATCGGCGGGAGAGGCGATTTGATTCAGATACCGGACGCTCACGACTGCTGCTCCGCTTCTCTCGCCAGATTCGTGAACTTGGTGAACCGGCCGATCCAGCCCAGCTTCACCCGGTCCAGGGAGCCGTGCCGGTTCTTGGCGATGATGACCTCGGCCACGGACTGGTCCACGGTCTCTTCCTTGTAGTATTCGTCCCGGTACAGGAACATGACGATGTCCGCGTCCTGCTCGATGGCGCCGGAGTCGCGCAGGTCGGACAGCATGGGCCGCTTGTCGGGACGGTTCTCGGGACCGCGGGACAGCTGGGCGCAGCAGATCACCGGCACCTCCAGCTCCTTGGCCATGAGCTTCAGGCCCCGGGAGATGTCGGCCACCTCCTGGACCCGGTTGTCCTGATGCTTTTCGCCCTGCATGAGCTGGAGATAGTCCACCACCACCAGCCCCAGGTTCTTCACCCGCCGGAGCTTGGATTTCATGCCCGTGACGGTGATGCCCGGCGTGTCGTCGATGAGGATCTCGGCCTCGGACAGGCGGGAGGCGGCGTGGGCGATGGCGTTCCAGTCCTCGTCGTGGAGGTCTCCGGACCGGAGCTTGAAGCTGTCGATCTGCGCCTCGGAGGACAGCATGCGGTTGGCCAGCTGCTCCGCCGACATCTCCAGATTGAAGACGCAGACGGTTTTGGAGGTCTTGAAGGCGGCCTCCACAGCGATGTTCATGGCGAAGGCGGTCTTTCCCATGCCGGGACGGGCTCCGATCAGCACCAGATCCGCCTTGCCCATGCCCACGATCACGTTGTCCAGGGCGGTGAAGCCCGTGGGCGTTCCGCGCAGAGCCTCGGGATTGGCGGCCAGGGTCTGGAGCCGGTCGTAGACCTGCAGGAGGGCGTCGCGGATGTGGATGAAATTCTTGTCCTCCCGGCCCTCGGCGATGCGGTAGATCTTCCCCTCGGCGTATTCCACCAGGGCCTCCGCCTCGTCGTCCCCGGCGTATCCGGCCTCCGCGATGTCCTCGCCGGCCTCGATGAGCTGGCGCAGAATGGCCCGGTCCCGGACGATCTTCGCGTAGTCCTTCGCGTTGACCGCCGCGGGCACCGTCTCCGCCACCAGCTTCAGATATTCCCGTCCGCCGGCCTCGGTGTAGGTCCCGGACTTCGTCAGCTCGTCGATCAGGGTCACCACGTCGATGCTCTTGGACTTCATGTACATGGCCTGCATGGCCAGCCAGATCTCCCGGTGCTCCGGCATATAGAAATCGTCCGCCGACACAATGGCCGCGATTTCGTCCATGCACCGCGGATCGATCAGCACCGATCCCAGAAGGGACTGCTCCGCCTCCAGGGAGAAGGGAAGCCTCCGGTCAAGTTCTGTATTCATGGTGATCCCGCCCCGTCGTTCGTTCTGCGCACCTGCTTTCCGGCACGCCGTAAATGTTAAATTTTATTATAGCATGCCTCCTGAATGATTATCTATCGCAGACATGTAAACTTTCACGAAATCGACATTTTCCGCATGCCCCTGTCGTTTCCCGCCATCCGGACCCCAAAAGAAAGGCGCGGCACCCCACATACGCGGAGCCGCGTCTTTCTTCTTCCATTTTCTATTTGTCAGTCTGTACCGGCCCGCCGGAGATCATTCCGCCTCATCCGCGGGACGGAGAAGATCCGCCTCGGTGATGAGTCCCAGGTCCCACAGGGCCTCCTCCTTCTCACTCAGGGCCAGCACGGGAAGGTCCCAGCCGAAGTCCGGGTCCTCCTCCTGCATCGGTCCGACGGAGCCGAAGCCGTTCAGCATATCGCCCGCGCCGAGGATCTCCTCCCAGACGTCCAGATACACCGCGCCGGACACCGTGGACGTGCCGTTGTCCGAGGACACCACCACGCGGTAACGGTAGCCGTTGTGCCGCATCTCGACCTTCAGGGAGTAGTCCTGCCGTCTCCCGGAGGCAGAGAACACGTTCACCCACGCCGACGCGCCGGGCTTCAGGTACTGCCACTGATAGCTCAGCTTGCCCGGACCCTCGGCGCGGACGGAGAAGGTCACGGTCTCGCCGGGCGTCGCGCTGGCGCCGACGGGAGCCTGAGTCAGGACAGGAGCCGACGTGCTGTCCACGGTGAGGGTCACGAGGTTTGTATAGATCTCAGCTCCCGCCGCGTCCCGGATCCTGCACCGGATGACCCAGCCGTCGTGACGGGCCGCCGCCTTCGGGACGGTGAAGCAGGAGGTGTCGCCGCCGGACGCGGAGGTCACGTTGGTCCAGGTGTCGGTGCCGGGCTTCATGTACTGCCACCGGTAGGCATAGGGCTGGACGCCGCCGGTCACAACCACCACAAAGGGCGCGCTCTGGCCGGAGAGCACCGTCCGGTCCTCGGGCTGGAAGGCCACCGCGAGCGGATCGGCCACTGTTAGGAGAGCGGTGTCCGAGTAGACGACGGAGCCGTCCGCGTCGGTGATCCGGCAGCGGTATGTGTAGCCGTTGTGGCGCAGCTCGGTCTTCAGCGTATAGACGGCGGTCTTTCCGGACGCCGCCGACACGTTGGACCACGCCGACGCGCCGGGCTTCTGGTACTGCCACTGGTACGCGTAGGGGGCTTTTCCTCCTTCCGCGGTCACCGTGAAGGACACCGTCGTTCCGGGCGTCACCGTCTGATCGACGGGCTGAGCCGCGACGGTCAGGGGATTGGCGGGCGCGCTCACGGTCAGAAGGGCTTCGCCGGAGAGGACAGAGGTTCCGTCCGCGTCGGTGACCTGACACCGGTACTTGTAGCCGTTGTGACGCAGAAGGGCGGTCAGGGAATAGGTTTTCGTCTTTCCGGAGGCAGAGGCCACGTTCACCCACGCCGACGCGCCGGGCTTCAGGTACTGCCACTGATAGGTATAGGGCTCCGTCCCGCCGGTTGCCGATACGGTGAAGGAGATGGGGGTGCTGGGAGAGACTTCCTGAGAGGCGGGCTGGGTGGCGATGGACAGGGCGGGCTTCGGAGGCACAACCGTCAGTCCGGGAACGGCGACGGTGTAAATCTTGTTCTGATAGACCACGCTGATGCTGATGGTGGTGGTCTTGCCGGGCGCGCTGATGTCGCTGTCGGTGAAGGTATACGGCAGGGCCACGAGGCTGGAACCGAACAGAGTGGCGACCACATAGCCGCCGCTGTTCTTCACCGGAATGTACAGGCCCGTTGTGTCAAAGGTGTCGCCGACGGTGTAGGTCTTTTTTGTGGGGCCGGTGAAGTAGGTGAGGGTGTAGTTCTCTGTTGTCTCATCGCCTAGGATTTCCAGCGGGTAGCCGTACCACGTACCGGCGGAGGCGTCGTAGTTTGTGCCGGAGGTGAAACTGCTAGAGTAAGCTGCCTCACAGAGGACGACGAAATCCGTATTCTTTCTGTTGCCGAAAATAGATGTACCGACGGTCTGGGGAGCGTTGCCGAGGAAGTGCGCTTCCGTCAAGCCTCTGCAGTAGGAAAACGCAGAAGCGCCGATCGATGTCACGCTGTCCGGAATTGTCAGACTGCCCGTGAAGCCGCTGCAGTTGGAAAACGCATTATTCCCGATCGACATTACGCTGTCCGGGATCGTCAGACTGCCTGTGAAGCCACTGCAACCGGAAAACGCCCTTTCCCCAATCGACGTTACGCTGCTCCCGATCGTCAGACTCCCCGTGAACCTGCAGCGGGGAAACGCAAAACCACCGATCGACGTCACGCTGCTCCCGATCGTCAGACTGCCTTCGAAGCCGCAGTTGTAAAATGCATAGTCCCCGATCGACGTCACGCTGTCCGGAATCGTCAGACTACCCGTGAAGCCGGTACAGTGGGAAAACGAAGAAGCACCGATTGACATCACGCTGTCCGGGATCGTCAGGCTGCCCGTGAAGCCGCTGCAGTTCCGAAACGCAAAAGCCCCGATTGTCGTCACGCTGTCCGGGATCGTCAGGCTCCCCGTGAAGCCGGAACAGCCGCTGAACGCCTCTTCTCCGATATGCGTCACACTGTCCGGGATCGTCAGGTTTCCGGTAAAGCTGCTGCAGCCGGAGAACCATCTGTCCCCGATCGCACTCAATCCGTTACGGAGCGTTAAGCTGCTGAATCTGCACCCGTTGAACGCTCCCTCCGGATAATAGACGCCACCATCTGAGATGGTCGTTACGCCGCTCCCGATCGTCAGACTCCCCGTGAAGCCGCTGCATTTGGAAAACGCATTACAACCGATATCAGTTACGCTGTCCGGAATCGTCAGGCTGCCTGAGAAGGCGGTGCAGCCGTAAAACGCATAATTCCCAATCCCAGTAATTCCTTCCTGCAGGGAAAGTCCGGTCATGTGAGAATTGTATATGTACCACGGCCGATGTTTATAATAAAAATCATCATAAATATGACTAATATTATCATCATCATCATGATAATTCCACATCGGCCCGGTTCCGGAGATTTCCAGCAGGCCGTTTTCATACACCTTCCATGTCAGGTTATCTCCGCATTTGCCCCCACATGGATACCTTTCCCCGTTTTCACCAAGAACCTCCAAGGTGTAGCCATGCCAAGTGCCGTAGCCGTAAGATTCCCCGTTGTACACGATGAAGCTGTTTGCATAGCTCAGTTCACACCGGACAACGAAATCCGTATTCTGTCTGTCGCCGAAAATGGACTCCCCCCCGGCCATCCCGTATCTCCAATTCCCGATCAGCGGCGCATTGCCGAGGAAGTGCGCGTCCGTCAGGCCGGTGCAGCCATCAAAAGCACCCTCTCCGATCTCCGTCACGCTGTCCGGGATCGTCAAGCTGCCCGTGAAGCCGCTGCAGCCGGAAAATGCATAATCCCCGATCGACGTCACGTTGTCCCCGATCGTCAGGCTGCCTGTGAATCCACTGCAGCCGGAAAATGCACTTTGTCCAAATGCTGTCACGCTGTCCGGGATCGTCAGACTGCCCGTGAAGCCGCTGCAGCCGGAGAACGCACTCGACCCGATCGTTGTTACACTGTTCCCGATCGTCAGATCTGTCAGCCCGGAGCAGCCTGAGAATGCATAACTCCCGATCGAGGTCACGCTGTTCGGGATGGTCAGACTGCCCGTGAAGCCGCTGCAACTGGAAAATGCATACGGCCCTATCGACGTCACGCTGTTCGGGATTGTCAGGCTGCCCGTGAAGCCGAAGCACGCTTCAAAGGCACATGTACCGATCGATATCACACCATCAGGGATCGTCAGGCTCCCCGTGAAGTCGCTGCAGGCCCGAAACGCAAACTCTCCGATTGTAGTAATCCCTTCGTTTAGTTCCAGGGATTTCAGACTGGAACGGTACTGTTCCCATGGGGCCGTCGAATAATTCCCCCCATTGATATAGCTATAATCCCACATCTCCCCCGTTCCGGAGATTTCCAGCAAACCGTCCCCGTACAGGGTCCAAGTCAGGTTATCCCCACACTCACCGGAATCCACCACCTCATTCGGATCCCCGGACAGCGGTTCGGCGGCATCCTCCCGGACCACATCCGGGACAGCCTCCGCGTCCGGTTCCGCGGGCATATACCCGTCAAATCCCGCCGGGGCCTGCTCTTCCCCGGTCAGAAGCTCTTCCTCCACCGGCGCGGCAAGCTCCACCGCCTCGGGCGCAAAGTCCTCCGCCGGAATCCGCTCCTCCCCGATGCCTTCCGCGGCGGCGGCGAGGCCCAGTCCGGCCACCTGCGCCGAGGCCAGAAGCACCGCCAGCATCCTTCTGAACGTCATGGTCCAACCCTCCGTAAAATCAAAAGCCGCCCGGACAAACCCGGCCCCATCGGGCGCGGTCTGCACGGGCGCAGCTACGTCTGTTCCGTTTTATTATACCATATTCTTCCGCCGTGTCAACCGCCGGGCGGTCGGCGGGAATGAAAAAATACAACAAAAAGACCGTCCCGCAGTGCCGTTTCCGGAAACGAACGTTAAGAAACCCTGCTCACGCAAGGACGGCGCCCTCTCCGACGGTTCGTGCTCCCAGCGTCCTGCACGCTGCGGCGGCGCGGAATGCGTCTCACGGCTGCGGAGGGAGGTCTGCATACCCCTCGCCGGAAGCCGGGCTCCTTTTTACTCTTTGTGGGTTTTTACGTCCGCCTCTTTCTCGAACACCGCAGGACGGCCGGCGTACCGCTCCGTTCCGCCGGTTTATGCCGGGGCTCCGGACGCGGATTTCACACCGTCAGTCCTCGTCGTAGAAGATGTCGGAGAATTCGTCGTCGAACATGTCCGCGATGCGGTCGAATTCGTCGTCGTCGTCGATGGTCTCGAGGATCTCCTCGCCGTTTTCGTCCACCGCGCACTTGAGGATGATGTACTCGTTGCTCTCCTCCTCGCCGTCCTCGTTGACGGGAATCAGGGCCTTGTATTCGTTCCCCTGGTCCTCGAGGCTTTCCAGCAGGGCAAAGTGGTATTCCTTGCCGTCCTCGTCGGTGAGCGTGTAGATCACCGGATCGTATTCCTCGTTCTCCTCGGCGGGGGTGTTTTCCTCCGGGAGGAGTCCGTCCTTCTTAGCCATGGCTTTTTCTGCCTTTCCTCACTCATGATGGAGCGGAGGCTCTGCGCCTTCTCCGCTGACCGTCCGTACCCTCGGGCCGTCCGTCTTCTATTGTACCCGAACCGGGCTGGTTTGTCAAGGGGGTCCGCCGGGAAATACACGCGGGGGAGGCCTCCCGCGGCTTTTCAGTCCTCAGTTTTCCCCGTTTTTTTAAAATCATACCGGAACATGGCCACGAGAATGGAGGCGAGGACGAAGATCTCGTTGAGCACGCCGCCGATGTTGGGGGTGCCTTCCGCCAGCAGATGGTAGGTGAACCAGCAGGGCGGGGAGAAGAGCATGAACCGGCGGATCTTCTTCGGATCGCTCTGGGAGAGGGAGATCGTGGAGAAAACGGTCCCCACGAAGGGCAGGATGTCGAGGAAGGAGATGCTCCCCTTGATGAGGGCGGACAGGGCCACGCAGACCCCGGCCAGCACGCAGAACAGCCAGACCCAGCCGTTCGACTCCGCCCATTTGTGCCGTCCCCGCTGATAGAACACCAAGGCCCGGGCGATGCCGTGGATGTTCAGAAGGGATCCGGCCCACTTGCCCAGCAGGGCCAGATTCACCGTGAACAGCACGGCGCAGCAGATCTGGATCAGAAGGATCTTCTTCTGGGAGTTGAACTGATAACAGATGATGGTGAGGATCAGGGCGATGATGCCGAGAACCTGCGCGACCGCTTCAAGCGGCGACTCAAAGAACATATTCATGGAGAGGGCCCTTGCCTGTCGGAAATGATGCGGACGGAGAGGAAAGCCCAGACCGACCGTCCCCTATTATACCCGGGGAGGAGGAAAAATGCAAGAGGCTCCGCCGCCTTTTTCTCCGGCCGGACGCGGCAAAAGCATGGAACGGCGGCGGGATGCAGAAGGAGAAAAAAACCGGAGCTGTCCGCTGTCCGTTTTTCTATGATACTAATCTCAAGCAAAAAGGGAAAACGCGGCTTTCTTTCGGAGAAAGCCTGGCAAAGAACTTCATGGGGGGAAAAGGTTAGGCTGTACCGGTAAAGTGAAGCTGA
>Ga0256405_10012481_pt1 | contig 10518 bp, 7 predicted proteins | sample RumenRJG_02DNA_FD_189096 | JGI IMG/M metagenome (GOLD analysis project Ga0256405, IMG submission 189096) | Bovine rumen microbial communities from Lethbridge, Alberta, Canada - RJG_02 | ecosystem: Host-associated > Mammals > Digestive system > Stomach > Rumen | place: Canada: Alberta | collected... | reverse complement strand
GGTACAGCACATCTGGTGAGCATTTCCGATAATCGGTTTTTACTTCATTTTCCATAGACTCATTATACTACATTCGAGTCTATATTGCCATATATTTTGGGAAATATTTAGTTGCTAAGTTAATAATAATGCAAATGAGAGTTACCCGACGCTGGACAAGCGTATAGCAGAAACTTATGCCGCGAGAACACAGGCAACAAATAAAACCGCTTTATACGATTCATATTATAGAGCCTTTCGCTGGGCTTCTGATAGAATTGGAGAGAAAGGCATTATTGCCTTCGTTACAAACGGTGGCTGGCTTAAAACAGATTCTGCTAACGGTTTTAGAAAAAGCTTATCTGATGAGTTTAGTTCCATATATGTTTTTGACCTTAGAGGGAATCAGCGGACACAAGGAGAATTGTCACGGAAAGAAGGCGGAAAGGTATTCGGTTCAGGATCACGCGCACCCGTAACAATCACGTTGCTTGTGAGAAATCCAAATGCTGTTGAAAGCGGGAAAATCTACTACCACGATATCGGTGACTATTTGGATAGAGAAAGCAAATTGTCTATTGTACATGCTGCTATCCATGGAGAACCTTTCGAATGGGACATGCTTCAACCTGATCGCCATGGAGACTGGCTTGAACAGAGAGATGATTCGTGGTATAGATTCGCTCCAATAGGGATTGAAAAACTGAAAAATCTAAAAGGTATTTTTGAGATCTGGAGTAGTGGCCTAAAAACAGAACGCGATGTTTGGGCATGGAATTATTCGCCTGATGCGCTTGAAAAAAACATCCAGAAAACAATTCGTTTTTATGAGAAAGAACGTATTAGACGAGCTGAATCCTGTGATGAAAAGCCTATCAATGATTTCGTAATATATGACGAAACACAGATTAAGTGGAACCGGGAACTACTTCACGATTGCAACAAAAACAGAGTCATTTCATATTCTAATGCCAATATTGTTGAGGGGATGTATCGACCTTTTTGTAAGCAAAGGCTTTATTACGCAAGTGAATTGAACGGAATGACATATCAAATTCCAAAGCTTTTCCCCAATGGAAAACAAAATGTCGTCATTGCATTATCTGGGGGAAAAGGACTTTCGGCCTTGATTATAAATTGTATCCCTGATTTGAATAACATGTCCGGGGGATGCCAGTGCTTCCCGCTGTATTGGTATGAAGATGCAGAAGAGAATCGAACAATCCGGCATGAAGCGATTTCAGATGAAGCCCTTGATGTTTTCAGAAAAGTGTACCCTGGAGGGCTGATTGGACGATTAGTGAAAGATGGCGGGCCCACAATACAGAAAGAAGATATATTTTATTACATCTATGGAATCCTTCATTCAGAAGAATACCGCAGCCGTTATGAAGCAAATTTGAAGAAAGAACTCCCCCGTATCCCATTTGCCGAACATTTTGACTTGTTCTATTATGCAGGCAAAGCCCTTGCGGATATTCACCTGAATTACGAATCTGCGGCCCTGTACCCGCTGACCATGGAGTGGAATCGAAGTCCCGATAACGGGCAGCTGCTCTTAGAGTCATTCTATAATGATCCCGGACCGGTCGAGAAACTCCGCTGGGGTAAGAAACGCAATCCGGAGACCGGCAAGATGGAAGCGGACAAGTCGGTGCTTGTCTATAACGAGCGCCTCACCTTCAGGGGCATCCCGGAGATCGCGCACCGCTATGTGGTAAATGGCCGCAGCCCACTGGAATGGATGATCGACCGTTATCAGGTCAAGACCGATCCCGCGTCCGGCATCGTGAACGACCCCAATACCTACAGCGACGATCCCCTCTATATTGTAAACCTGGTCCGCCGGCTTGTTACAGTTTCCGTGGAAACCATGAAGATCGTGGATTCTCTCACCAGCATCAGCGAAAAGGACTGCTATGATGATTTCCCCTATGAGTGGAAAATGCATGAGCAGGCCCCCGGAACGAACTGAGGAGGGAGTAAACATGCCTAGACCGAAAAAAGACGCCAAGCCCCTGAACATAAAGCTTGACGCCGCTATCCACGAAAAGCTTGAGCAGTATTGCAGAGAAACCGGCGAAAACAAAACCATCACTGTCGAGAAAGTATTGGATCAATACCTAACCGGGTATTTTGAAAAAGCGCCTGAAATGAGATGCATTGTCAAATAACTGGGGGAAACAATATGAAAGTGTTCTGTGCTTATAATCATGAATACGATAGATTTTTAAAGGCCGTTGTAGATTACATTCTCCGTAAATATGGAGATGACCTGGAACTGGAAAATATTGAAGAAATAGAATTGGTGAAGGAGTTAGAGAACAAAAATTCTGACGGCAGGTATCAGGGAAATCGAATTGTTTTGGCAGAAAGGCTATATGGAAGTCTGCCGTGTCTTGACATTTCACAGGTAGAAAATAGTGAAACCTTCAAGGGAATCGTTGGAACGCTATTTCACGAAATGGGACATGCCACAGACATGGTTCGGATGCCAAAACTGTATAATGACGTATTTAAGGCATTTGAAGCCGAAGATGTCAGTGTAGATCTTTATGCGGTTTATCTGTTCTTAGAATATGTAGCAGAAAGGAGATCATCAGTCATCCATACGAAAGAACATGATGAATTCTGTATGTCAGTAGAATCTGGGTCTTGGAACAAATATAAAAATGCACCTGCTGAGATGGCTTTTCTGTTTATGTCAAAGATCCTTGTATATTATATTGTTAGAAAAGATGCATCGTGTGATTTCAAAAGCTGCTTTAACAAAAACAAGCTGGTCGCGGAATATGCAGAAGACCTTTCAGAAGCATTAAGCTTCACATACTCAGAATTACCATTCGATGATAAAGAAAAATGTTCAGTAATAAAGAATGTTATGGAGCGGTATTTGCCTGCTTTTGTGGAAGAGTATGCTCGGTGAAGGCTAAAAGAAGCAGATGTATACCTGAATCATGATGGAATGCCTATAAGTGTTTAAAATTAGGAATAAGGCGAAAAAGAGAGGGTAACAATGACAAATAAGCGAAAGTTTTCACTCTTTATCAGCTCAACCTATGAAGACTTAAAAGATGAGAGACAAGCTCTATTAGGTGTGGCTTTGGAGAATGGATACATTCCGGTTGGCATGGAGCAATTCCATGGGGCCCCTGTGGATCAATGGAGTGTTATCACAAAAATGATAGATGAATGCGATTTTTATATGCTCGTTGTCGGTGGTCGATACGGGTCAATAGATGAATCCGCAGGAGTGAGCTATACAGAAAAAGAGTATATGTATGCCAAAAATAAACGCCTTCCGGTGCTTGTGCTGATTAAAGAACCGTCATCTATTACAGAGGATAAAAAGGATAATGGTGACAAAAAATACGAAAAGATGAAACGGCTTGATGAGTTTAGACGTAAGGTAAAAAATGACGGAAATACAGTAGATACCTTTACAGATTTAAGTAGTTTGAAATATGCTGCCGCTCAGACCCTTAAAAATGCTATAGAGTATGCCGGTGAGGATTCCGGGTGGGTACGTTATAAAGATGTTGTTAATATCATAAATGAAGAGGTAGAAGGACGCAATAAAACCAATAGCGGCTTTGATGAGAAACAACGAGAAGTATTGGAAAATATGAAATCGTTGCTCACTGAGTTTGGTAATAGGCTTACTGATGTGGAAACCAATCAAACAAGACTGGAAGAGCTCCCCTTAGCTACAAAAGATGATATAGATCAGTTGTTCAGCGTTGAGGGGCATACGCTTATTATAGGAAATGCTGGTAGTTCTGCAACAGAAGTTATAGGAAAAGATGATGTTGGAAACATACCTGCAGATTCCGCATTTCTTCTTGTTTATGCAGCCGATGGAGATGGGCAAATCATTAAAACGCAGACATTAAGCTCGCCGGCAAGAGTTTCGACTTCTGGAAAGCAATTTATGGCAGATGACTCCAAGAGAGAATCCGCAAGATGGGTGGAAGCACTGGACCGGTTGGTTAACTGGGGTTGGGTAAAACCAGTAGGTTATAAAGGTGAGATATTCGAGCTAACGGGAACCGGCTACAAGAAAGCTGATTGGCTAAAAGAGAACATGGAAATTGATACAAGCAGGGAACCACTTGAAGAATTAAAGGAATATGACTGTTAATCGCCGGCTACTTCTCTGGTTTATTCCGACTCATTAAATAATACTAGGAGAGGGATGGATGATATGGCAAATAGATTCCAAAAGTTCTTATATTACCTTTCCGCAGAAGCGCCAGTATTCATGGTTTTTGCAGTATTGTGGTTTATTGAAAAGTCGACATGGTCTACTATACTGGTGAAGAATTGCAATTTACTTCCTTCTTCTTTGCGCGTCAGGTATTTGATCTTCGGGAGTATTACCGTTCCGCATCTGATCCCGAAGTGGAAGAGTTTACGCATAACGAAGCACTTAGTTTTGAAAATGCGGAGGCATTCAGCACATTGGCAAACACTTATGTGAGACGTAAGATAGCTATGATAAACGACTCGGGAGTCTTGAAAAAATATACAGCGAAAGAAATAAAGAGCATCGCAAGAAACTCAGGAATAGATATTCGAGTTAAAGACACGCAGATTGTAATACCGACCGATAAAGATGGTGCCTTGGAAGTTTTAGCATTTCTGGACGAAGAGGCATATCGAGGGCCATTCAGTAATGACCTCCTGATAGCTAACTCCAAGCGAGTCTTGAGAAAATCACCGCGATAATACATGCTATAGGTGAGGACAAAAGAAAATGAAAATAACTATCCAATGCGATATTTGCAAAAATTGTGCAGTAGTGAGTGCACTACCCAAAAAACTTGCGGTTGTCAGAGATCAACTTGAGGCACAAGGTTTTTACTGTACAGCGAACGAGTTTAAAGACGGGAAGACGAAAAAACTAATCTTAACTTGCGAAAAATGCAAGAATTTCACATACCTTTCATTTGACTGAGCGACAAGTTGTCGTAGTTTTTGTGCTCATTATTGTAAAATCCGTGCCAGATTTCGTGTCACCCATGGCACTACAAATCGTCACCGTAGGCCCACGCTCATATAACAATAGATAGATTTCTTCATGATTCAAACCTCCATGTTTTTTGCTTTATTTTTATATTTGGGGTTTGAAGCAGATAAGCACCAGTATAAAAATTCAATGTTTATTAGAACTCTTTTCTAGGATGCCTGCGGTAAAAACATCCAACAAACATCCAACGAACTGTTGATTTTTTGCATCTGGCGCGGGTGCTGGATTTGCGGGCGAAAAGTTCAAAAAAGCTAGTATTTTCAACGGTTTGAGGGGTACTTGGCGACACTATGCGACACATGCCGTAACGGTCCAAATCTAATTCAGGTTCTAGTGCTCACTCCGGGCGTGCGGGTTCAAGTCCCGCCTCGCGCACCAAAAACCCCGAAATCTGATGATTTCGGGGTTTTTCTTGTTTCAAAAATGATGAAATCCTGTGTTTATCTTATTAAGCACAGGATTTTTCATCTGAAAGTCATTGCAGGCAGCGACGCATGATTAAAATACCGCGCAGCCGCAGTGCCGCATCTCCTTCATGCGATAGAGCGCCGTATCCGCATCCTGGAAAATATCTCCCACGGGGTTCTCCCGGTCGGAAAACGCCACGCCGACGCTCAGCGACACCGGCGGCAGTCCGTCGTCCATGTTCTGAAGCAGAGCGTTGACCTGCTCCACCTTTTCAAAGACCAGCGAGCGCATGGCGCCGGTCATGCGGGTCATAATGATAACAAACTCGTCCTCTTTCAGGCGGCAGATATCGTCCACCGAGCGGAAACTTCCCCGGAGGACCTCGGAGACTTTCCGGATCATCCGCTCCGTGCCGGCCTTGCCTTCCCGTTTTTTGATCGCCTCAAAGTCGTCAATATTCGCCAGAAGAACCGCGATATGATCTTTATCCGAATCATGAAACAGGATCTCAAAAGCCGTGTGATTGTAAAGCCCTGTCAGCGAATCATGAAGGGCTTCATAGGTAAACTGATCCGGTTCCTGCGATTTTCCCGGCTTTCTGGCCTTGTCCGCGGGCGCCGTTTTCTCTCCGATGAACGTTTCAAATTCATCCGCCGGAAGGGGGCGCGAGAAATAATAGCCCTGGACAATGTCGCAGCCCATCGCCTTGAGGGTCAGAAGCTGTTCGGCGGTCTCCACACCTTCCGCGATCGTCGGCACCTCCAGAGAATCCGCCAGCTGAATCACGATTTCCAGCAGCCGTGTATCCTTTCGCTCCTTAAAAGCATTGCGAATAAACTGCATATCCAGTTTCAGCGCGTCGATGGGCAGGGATGAAATCATATTCAGCGAGGAATAGCCGGTTCCGAAGTCGTCCATCTCGATCCGAAAGCCAAGTGCCCGCAGTCTTCTGACTCTGGATACGATCTGATCAGAGTCCTCCGTATAGGCCGACTCCGTGATCTCCAGCAGCAGCTCTTTGTATTCCAGTCCGTTTTCCTTTACAATCCCGTCCATCTTTTCCACAAAAGCCGGATCATAGATGTCAACGCGGGAAACATTGACCGAAACGGGGACGGATCTGCCCAGGCGCTTTTTCCAGTACTGAATCTGAGCGGCCGCCGCCCTCCACACATACTCGTCCAGCTCCTGGATCAGACCGTTTTTTTCAAACAGCGGGATGAAAGTCCCCGGACTTACCATGCCAAGCTCCGGATGTTTCCACCGAACCAGCGCTTCGGCGCTGCAGAGCACAGGCTCCTTGGGGCGAATGTCAAACTTCGGCTGGAAGTAGACCTGGAACTGTTTTTCTTGGATTGCCGCCGGGAAATCCTCAATCAGCTGCTCCGCCAGGAGCTCGGACTCGTGAAGCGCGTTGTCGTAGATTCCGATTGCGTGGGTAAAGCTGTTCCTGACGTTATCGGCGGCCAGCTTGGCCCTGTCGAAGCGCTGTTCAATATCGATGGTTTTGTCCGTGTCCGAATATACGCCCATGCGGACGCGGAGCCGGGTTTCGCCTCTTCCCTTCCCTCCCAGGAAAATGGAAGCATTTTCAAGAATCGAACCGTAATCCTGTCTGTGAGGACAATAGATCAGGAACATATCCCCACCCCCGCGGCAGACGATTCCGCCGTCATCCTTTACCACATCCCGCAGGCATTCGCCCACCCTGCGCAGGACGCTGTTGCCGTAGGTTTTTCCGTAGCGTTCATTAATCATGTGGAAATGATTGATATCGATCACGATGGCATCCGTGGGCATGTCCTTATGATAGGTGTCAAATTGAGCGGCATAGCGGTAAAAGAATTCCCGGTTATAAAGACCGGTAACCTGATCGCGCTCGGTCGAGAGAATGGTGTCCCTGTCTTCAGACAGCTCGATCGTACGCAGCACCCTTGCCAGTACAACCTTAGGCTGCGGATAGGGCTTGGGAATAAAGTCGATCGCACCGACGGTGAGGCTCTCTACCTCGGCGTCCTTCTCCGCCGTCATCACGATGACGGGGATGCGAGCGGACTTTTGCTCTGCCTTCAGCTGCCGCAGCACATCAAGCCCGTGCATATCCGGCAGGTTCAGATCCAGCAGAATCAGGCTCAGCGTCTCGCTGTGATCGGAGACAGCCCGGATGGCTTCCGTTCCGGTTTCCGCAAAAATGAGTTCATAGCTGTCCTCCAGCATCATGCGCAGGATTTCCCGGTTTATGACTTCATCTTCTACAATCAGGATCCGTCGTTTACCGTTGACGCTATGAAATTTGATCTGGCTGTTCTGCATGCTCTGTTTCCCTCCCGTCAGGTGCGAATCAGTTTTTCCAGCGTTTCATAGAGAGCCTCCGGTTCCACCGGCTTGGAGAGATGCGCATTCAGGCCGGCCTGCATGCTGCGCTGGACATCCTCATCGAAGGCGTTGGCCGTCAGGGCAATGATGGGGATCGTCTTCGCGTCGGCGCGCTCCAGCGCACGGATCGCCCTTGAGGCCTCGAGTCCGTCCATGACCGGCATGCGCATGTCCATCAGGATGGCGTCATAGTATCCGGCCTCATGCGAGGCAAACATCTCGACCGCGTCGCGGCCGTTCTCCGCGAGTTCCGCTTCCATCCCGCGCATGGAGAGCACCATCGTCATGATCTCGGCATTGACGGGCATATCCTCGGCCATGAGAACACGGCGTCCGGCAAGATCCGCGCTTTTTCTTTCCGGTGCGGTGTCTTTCTTCTCAGCGGCTTCCGGGTGTTCCTCCGACAGCGCCCCCGTGCAGGGCAGCTTTACGGCAAAGGTCAGCGTCACCGTAAAGGTCGAACCGCGGCCTTTTTCGCTCTCGACCTCGATATTGCCGTTCATGAGTTCGACAATGCTGCGGGTGATCGGCATGCCGAGGCCGGTGCTTCCGTAGCGGCCGGCCGAGGCCGAATCCTCCTGGGAAAACGGGTCAAAGAGCTTCGGCAGGTAATCCGGGTTCATTCCGACGCCGGTATCGCGGATCGTAAAACGCAGCGTGGATTTTCCGTCAAAGCGCGCGGTCTCTTCCACAAGGAAACTGACGGTACCGCCCTCGGGGGTGAACTTCACGGCGTTTCCGAGGATATTGAGCAGCACCTGGCGCAGCTTCAGCTCATCGCCGATGTAGCAGTCGTCCACATGTCCCAGGATACGGCAGTCATAGGTCAGGCCCTTTTCCCGGCACTGGCCGCCGATCATGGTGTTGACCTGTTCCAGGGTTTCACTCAGGGAGAATTCCGCGTTATTGATGACCATACGGCCGGATTCGATCCTGCTCATATCCAGAATATCGTTGATAATCCCCAGCAGATGACGGGCCGAGGATCCGATCTTTTCCAGATACTCCTTCACCTTGCCGCCGGCCGAGGGATCGTTCAGGGCGATGTTGTTCAGGCCGATGATGGCGTTCATGGGGGTGCGGATCTCATGGCTCATTTTGGACAGGAACGCGGTTTTCGCCTTATTGGCCTCCTCGGCCGCGGCGAGAGCCTCCTGAAGCGCGTGGTTGTGGGCCATGGTCTGGCGCATCTCGGCATCAATCACCGTAAAGCCGACGCCGACCGCGTGCACGGCATGATCGTCGCGGTCGCCCGGATGCCGCACCCCGGCCATCCGGAGCATCTCATAATAATCCGTTCCGTCGCGGTGCGCAAGATAGCGGAAGGCCATGATGATTTCCGTGGCCAGAACCGTCCGGATATTGTCCGGATCAATGAAGCGGAGAAATCCGGCCTGAAATTCCGGATCGACATAGAGGCGGCAGTATTCGGTGAATCGCTCGTGATAGGGGAAATGAATCCCTTCCGGCGTCTGGCGCGGGTCGTTCGGGTCGGCGCGGTAACACACCGCGTCATCCGTATCAAGGTCCACATGGTAAACACTTCGGTAATCGGAAGCCATGGCCGTGATCATGCTGTCCAGTTCCTGGCGGTGACGCTCCTGTTCGGCGATGCGTTCCTGCAGCGCCAGTTTTTCCTCCAGCTCCTGCTGCTTGGCACGGGCTTCCGCCTCGGCGGTCTTGATGCGCGTCATTTCGGTCACATCCACGCACATGCCGAGCAGGCAAAGGCGTCCCGCTCCGTCCGTGAACTTCAGCTTGGTCGTCTGGAGATTGCGAAAGACCGTACCGGCGGCATCCGGAACATCCTCGAAAAACACATAGGCCTCGTCCATGTTCAGGGCCTTCGTGTCGTCTTCCACAAAGTGGGCCGCGGTTTCCGCGTCGAAGAGGTCAAAATCCGTGTGTCCGACGACTTCCTCCGGGGATGACTTGCCGGCATACTCTGCAAAAGCCTGATTGCAGGCCAGATATACCCTGGTCTCAGCGTCTTTGGAGAAGCTCATGGCCGGCATATTGGTCAACAGCGAGGAGACCGCCCCCATGATCTCGGCCAGCTTTGCGGCCGACTGGACCTCCTGCATGAGCCTGCGGTTTTCTCTCTCCGCTCTCTTTCCTTCTTCGAGCGCCTTCTGCATGGCCCTGCCCTGCCGGACTTCATCATCCACATCCTTAAACCCCATCATGACGCCGGTTCTGCCACCGGGCATATGCACCTTACCGAAGTCAATGCGATAGTGGCGAGGCCCGGATTCCAGCGCACGGATAAAGTTGACAGAAAACTGATCCCGCTTCTCAAACTGCCTGAGAATATAGGGCAGGCTGATCTCCTCCTGCATCCGTTCCCGATCCTCTTCCGCCACCATGGTTGCCACATATTCGGTTTTGGTATCCGTGTAGCGGGCATGACTCAGGGCGTTTCGGATTGCCTTGGCATGCGAGGTGTCCATATCCGTATGATACAGGGAGCAGCTCTCCGTGACCACGTCGTTGATCAGCCAGACGGTATTGTACGTGTTGGTGAGCGTTGCAATGACCGCCTCCCTTGCGGCAATATCCTTCTCTCTCTCCGCCCGTTTCTCGGTAATATCGGAAATAAAGACAATATAGATTCCGCCATAGGTTTTCGATTCGACATAGTGACCGTAATCATCCACCCAGCGCACCTGGCCGTTCTTCCGGATGATGCGGTATTCGGCATGGTCCATCCGTTCTTCACTGCTGCT
>Ga0256405_10012477_pt1 | contig 10520 bp, 3 predicted proteins | sample RumenRJG_02DNA_FD_189096 | JGI IMG/M metagenome (GOLD analysis project Ga0256405, IMG submission 189096) | Bovine rumen microbial communities from Lethbridge, Alberta, Canada - RJG_02 | ecosystem: Host-associated > Mammals > Digestive system > Stomach > Rumen | place: Canada: Alberta | collected... | reverse complement strand
CGTGCACGGTCGAGTTCTCGCTCCGCGACGTGACGTTCGGGGACATCACCGTATTCCCGGGAAGCGGTGAAGCCGAGACGAATACGGGGCTTGCGGTCGGATTGTACAACTCGAGCCAGACCAGTCTCGAGCGGCCGACCGGTACGGTCACGTTCACGCTGACAGGCCCGAACGGCAGCTTCCAGGTAATGGCGGGGATCGAAGAACGGACGGGACTCGCGAAGATCGACAGCATCGAAGACAAGATCGGCATGCTCGGACAGCAGTCCTTCGTGGACGGCGGCTATCTGATCACCGCGGAGTATGACGGAAGCGCGATCTTCTATCCGGCGGACGATCCGGAGCAGTATCATTATCTCCGGAACATCAGCGAGTGCATGTTCCTGTCGGTCAAGTCCGAGTATGATTTCGGCGAAGACGTCGCGGAAACAGCGCGGCTGCTTGATTATAAGAAAGACAAGACAGGGAAGATCACCTGCGACGAATACACGGATGAGATCACGGAGTTCAGATTCTACGCGGTCGACGGGAACGGCCTCAAGACGGGAGATCCGGTGGCAACGTGCAAGCTGTCCGAGACGGACGGCAAGGCGCTGGTCCCGCTCGACGCCAGGCTCGCGAAGAAAGCCTGGGTGGAAGCGTACCGGGAAGGAAGCGACGAACCCGCCGCGGGCTATGCGTTCGTGACGCGGAAGATCGTCGTCGAACTCAAGATGAACGAAAAACTCACCGGTACGGGAGACCTCCTCGAATTCGTTTCGAGCAAGGACCTCACGCTTTCGAACGGCATCGACGTGGAAGAAAAGAACATCGTGACGACCGGCGGCAAGAAGAGCCTGGCCGATTATCTGCTGTTCAAGTATTATGAACAGAACGGCGATTTCATGTACGATTCCAGCACCGTGGAGCAGCACAAAGATGAGTTCATCCCGGCCGAGTACGCCGTGCGGGTCGCGCTGCAGCCGGGGATCGTCGATACGTTCTACAAGCCGACGTTCAAGGGAGCGAAGCTCACGGTCGTCGGGAACTACTATCTGGTGAGCGCGTCGGCGAAGGACCCGAACACCGGAAGCGTCGGCATGATCTCGCCGGACAGCTATAAAGACTTTGAGAAGATCGGGTACCCGGGCGGCACCAAGCTGACGCTGAAAGCGCTGCCGGACAAGGGATTCACGGTCACGAAGTGGATCGTGGACGAGTGCGGCGAAAACCAGTACACGCTTCCGGGCGCCGAAAAGATCGATTACACGGTGAAGAGCCAGAATACGGCAGGCACGGGCGAGATCAAGATCAGAGCGGTCATGAGCCCGAAGAACAATACGCTCGAGTATTCCGCGAAGGGCCAGGGACGGGTCACGCTCAAGCAGCCGATCCAGTCCGGCGACACGGTGCTCGCGGATACCCGCCTCGACTTCACCGCGACGCCGGAATCGGGCTGGAAGTTCGACGAATGGCGCTGGGTGAACACGGGTGGCGACAACGTGGTATCGGGCGGCGTTCCGATGGAAGACGGAACGAACACCAAGACGTTCACGATGCCGGACAATTCCGCCGTTCTGTACGGCGTGTTCAAGCGGGATACGATCAACATCGCGGTCCCGAAGGGCATCGTGGTACAGTATGTGAACGACGGCAGCGATCCGCTGCGCGAGATCGGGGAGATCATCGACACCGATAAAGGAAGGAACGTTCCGAAGGGCGTCCAGGTGATCGTCAAGACGGCGCCGGGCACGGTGCTCGCGCCGGGAAGCGCCTGGGACGTGAAGGCGACGACGCCGGCAGGCATCCAGGATCTTCCGTACACGGAGCTGGTATCCGAAGGCCAGCAGGGCTGCACGTTCCAGCTTCCGCAGGACGTGACCGGATGCACGGTCGCGGTCGAAACGGCCAAGGGAAGATACGCGGTCGAAGCCTACGGCGACGATGTGGAATACACGATCTATGTCGACGGGGACAAGATGGACGGGACCACTGTGAACGACGTGGAGGCCGGTTCCCAGGTCGACGTGAAAGCAAAGCCGGAAAGAGGTAAACTGATCGAAAAGTGGATCGTCAACGGCGAAGAACTGGAGACGACCGAAGGAACTTATACGAACCTGATCACGGGCAACCTGAGCGTGACCTGCACGACGAAGGACGACGAGAAAGTCAAGCTCAGCCTCGCCACCGAGGGCGGCGGGACCGCGAAATACGTGATCACCGATAAAAATGAAGAGACCGTGGAAGGCACGTTCCAGGGCGAGAGCACGGACGTCGACGCCTACAAGGGCGAATCCGCGGTATTCTCGATCGCGGACGGCGATACGGAGCATACGCTGACCGCAGTCGTCGTCGACGGCGAGCAGGTCGACATCGAAGACGGCGCCTTCGAACTGAAGGACATCGCGAAGGATACGGAGGTCCTGCTCCGGTTCCGTCCGAACACGTATTACGACGTGCAGTTCAAGAACGGCTGCCGGACCGAGAAACCTTTGATCCTCGATGAGGACGGCTATCAGACGGACATCACCGAACCGGTCAAGGTCCCGAAGAACGGAAGCCTGTCGTTCAGCGTCGTGATGCACTACGGGTATAACTGCACCGTGCGGGCGAACGGCGAAAAGATCGCGAGCACCGCGCAGACGGATTACGGTGACGACCGGGTGAAGTACGATTACGAGATCGCGAACATCGACGAGAAGAAGGAAGTCGTGGTATCGGATCACGATACGATCTACATTTACGACCAGGGCGATCTGTACGACTACTTCGACGAATTGTACAACAATGAGCCCGCGGTCCAGCCGGACGGCGAACTGATGGCGGACATCAAAGTGTTCCAGTCGGCGCCGCTCATGACGCCGTATGAGAACGCGTCGACGTTCAACGGAAACGGCCATACGCTGTTCGGCCTTGCGGTCGGCGAGCCGAACAATTACGCGAAGAACTTCTACGGCCTGTTCGGAAGCCTGACGGAGAAGGGCTCGATCAACGACCTGCTGCTCATGAGCGCGTTCGTCTATGCGAAGACGCCGACCGTGAACAGCGTGGACGGCTACGCGGGGATGCTCACGTACAACAACTACGGAACGATCCGGAACGTCGAGGTCATGAACTGCGAGTTCCACGTCGATCACGGCGCGGATTACAAGGGGCCGGCCGGCGTGCTCGCGTACGACAACCACGGCCTGATCGAGAACTGCATCGTAAGAGGCGTCCTGATCGAGGGCGACAACGAAGAACTGAAGCTCGGCGCGGGCGGCGTCGTCTACAACCAGTTCAAGAATATCCCGGGCGACGGGCTCATGAAGAACGTCTACATCGAGGACTTCCAGATCCAGCCGCAGGGCGAAGACCAGAAACCGGCAGAGCACAACATCACCGCGATGGGGACGGGCGTCTACGAAGATACCAGCAGAGGCACGTTCACCAACGTCTACTATAAAGCGCCGTACAGCGCGGAAGACGTGCACGGGGCGGCGGTCTACACGCTGACCGCGCATCCGGACGATGAAGAACAGGCGGTCGCGGAAGCCGCGACGCCGGAATTCGTACGGAAACTCGCTTACACGCTGAACGCGGGCGAAGAGAAGAAACCGTACGGAACGGGCGGCAAGGACGACAACGTGATGATGCTGACGGCGCTCAGCCAGACGGCGGTCCCGCCGATCAAGGTCGACTTCAAGGCAGGCGCGAAGACAGTGACGAAATACTTCTATCCGGGAAGCAACGAGCTTCCGGGAAGAGACGAATTCGGCGACGATACGCCGGCCGCGTGGCTCGTCGGAGACAACGCCTACGCACCGGGCAAGAGCGTCGAGCTCTGGGAAGACGACGTGATCGAAGGAACGGGCGAGATCTCGGACTACACGGCGTCGCTTTCGGATCTGGACGACCAGGGACAGCCGGTCAACACCACCTATTTCAAGACGCTGAAAGAAGCAATGCAGGAAGACACCGCGTCGGTCGCGATGCTCGGAAGAGAGCTGAAGATCCTGAAAGACTGCGAGATGGAGGGATTCGAATATGTGCTCGGTGCAAGATCGAAACTCACGGTCGCGGAGAACGTGAAATTCACGATGAAGGCGGACGCGCAGATCACGACGGCGGGCCAGATCTCGTTCGAGACCGGTTCCGAGCTCCATAAATACGGAACGATCGTGAACAGCGGACTGATCACGGTGCCGGAGAACACATTCTATAACTACGGCAGCAAGCTCGATAATACGGCAGGAACGATCGTCGGACAGACGAACATCATCTGCAGACCGCACATCCACGGCGAATGGACTTATGCGGACGCGCCGGAAGCGGACGGCAGATGGAAGAAAACCTCTACCTGCAGCATCTGCACGACGGAGATCGAAGAGTATGTCGAGCCGAACCCGCCGGTGAACCGGATCACGGACATCGAGATCTTCCAGGAGGCCGATACGATCGACTTTGAGGTCGGAGAAGGATTCACGCACGACGGACTGGTCGTGATCGCGAACCTGACCGACGGAACGAGAGCCTGCATCACGGACTACACGCTCACGCTCGATCAGGGCGATGAGTCGAAAGACCTGGCAGACGGAGACGAACTGGATCAGGTGGGCGATTATAACGTCGTGATCCATTATCAGAGATACAAGTGCCAGTACGCCATCAAAGTGCTGAACACGGCGGATCTCCTGACGATCAGCGACGAGAACGGCGAACCGATCGACTTCAAGAAGATGGAGCCGGGGCAGACACTCAAGCTCTTCGCTTCGCTGAAAGGCAAGCTCCCGTACAAGACGAAGTTCGCATGGCAGAGCGACGATACCTCGATCGCGGGGCTTGAGACCTACGAACCGTCGGATTCGAATGTCGTGACGACACGGAATCCGGGCGGCACCAACATCAAGGTGACGGTGACCGACGAGTACGGAGCGCCGGTCGAGGCGATCCGGCCGAAATATGTGAGGATCTTCAATGAAAGCCACATCAAGGATCTGAAGATCATCGGCGGCGACATCTATATCGACAAGGACGCGGAGCACACGGTCAAGCTCGATATCGATCCTTCCGATACGACCGATAAAGTCACGTGGACGAGCAGCGACGAGAACATCATGACCGTCAGCGAGGACGGCGTCGTGAAGGGCGTCGCGGGCGGCAAGGCGGAAGTCACCGCATCTTCGCCCGACGGGATCTCCGATTCGCGCATGGTCTACGTCTATGAACGCGCGAAGGAGCTCGAGCTCGATCCGGAAACACTGACGGTCGCAAACGGCGGGTTCGCCGCGGTCACCGCGCGGGTGAACAGCGCGCGGGCGAACGGCGAGATCGTCTGGACGACGGAAGACAAGGAGATTGCCGGGTTCTACGTGAAAGACGAAGAAACGGGCGAGATGAAAGTGGTCGACACGGTGACCACAAAGCTGTCGGCCGACGGAAGCGATGCGTCCGACGCGTACGTGATCGTCGCGGGCGTCGCGGACGGCGAAGTCAAAGTCAAGGCGGAAACCGAGTCCGAGACCGGCGGCATGCTGGAGAAGGAATGCGCCGTGACCGTCGCGCAGTCGGACGACTGGGTGAAGATCACGCATAACGGCGCGCAGATCTCGGGGCAGATGCTGACCCTCGCGATCGAAGGCCGCGTGATCAACCTCGGCGCCGATTCCTCCGTCGACGGCGATACGTTCGCCTGGGAGGTGATCGACGACGGAGACGAGCCGGTGCTGAAAGTGAACAGCGAAGGAAGGGTGTCGCTCCTGCGGAGAGGGACCGCGGCGGTCCGCGTGACGTCTGAAACGACGCAGGCGACGGACGTGGTCATGATCAAAGTGATCATCTCGCCGACTTCCATCGAACTGTCTGACACGAAAGTCAGGATCAAAGTCAACGAGACGTATCGGATCACGGCGGCGCTGAAGCCGGACGAGTCCGAAGGAAAGGTCAACTGGAGTTCGTCGAACGACGAGATCGTGACCGTGACGGAAGACGGAGAGATCAAGGCGGTCGACGAGGGTTCCGCGATCATCACCGCGGTGCTCGACAACGATCCGACGGGGATCGCGACCTGCGAGGTCGAGGTTTACGACGATCCGCCGGTCGTCCATCTGAGCGAGACGGACATCATGCTCCAGAGAGGGACCACGGAAGATCTGATCGCCACGGTCACGCCGAAGGGCGCGAAGGGAGATCTGATCTGGACGTCGTCCGATCCGACCGTGGCCGAGGTCTCCGAGACCGGCGCGGTCAAGGGGCTCAAAGAAGGAACGGCGACGATCCGCGCAGACTTCAGCAAGGAAGGCAGCACGCCGGCGCTCTGCAGAGTCACGGTATGCGAGCCGAAGCTCACGATCAAGCTCAGCAAGACGAAGTTCTTCTATGACGGCAAAGTGAAATTCCCGACGGTGACTGTTAAGAACGGTACTCGGGTGCTTGGCAAAAATCTGACGAAGTCGAACGACAGAGTCCTGATCGTTTACAGCGCAAGCCCCAGAAGACCAGGCCGGTACATGGTGTCTGTGATCGCAAGAGACTGGCACTATGGCTCTGCAAACGGTGTGTACAGTATTATCATCAAAGATACGAAGCTCAAGAAGCTTAAGCAGGGCAAGAAGAAGTTGACAGTGAGATGGAAGCGGCTCCTGAAGGCGAACGTGCACGGGTACCAGGTCCGCTACAGCCTGAAGAAAAACATGAAGAAGGCCAAGTACAAGAAGGTCAAGGGCTGGAAGAACAACAAGCTCGTTCTGAAGAAGCTGAAGGGCGGAAAGAGGTATTACGTACAGGTAAGGTCTTACGTGACATTTCGTGGCAGTACGATTTGGTCGAAGTGGAGCAACAAGCGCACCATGAAGACAAAGAAATAGCCTTACGCTGATCAAAGAGACATTTTGTCCATACCTTCAGGGGAGGTCCCGGCGGATCGAAACGCCGGGGCTTCTCCATTTTTTGACCGTTTCTGAAGCCCGCCGGCGCGCGGGACCGGGCCGTTTCCGGCGGACCGAAAAAAAGTAATTTCCTATCGGTTTTTTGGTGTTATAATGCGGGTAGATAGTAATAAGATCAAAGGAGGTCTTTATTATGAAAAAGAATGGTTTGAAATGGATCGCGGTCGCGGCGGCGGTTTTGATGACGCTTGCGCTCGCGGCGTGCGGCGGCTCCGGATCGGGCGGTTCTGCGGAGAAGGAACCGGCGGATCCGAAGGAGAAATTCGTCGGCGAATGGCAGGTGGCGGCTGCCGAGTATGAGAGCATTCTTATGGCGGGCAAGTTCGGCGAGTTCATAGGTACCGACGACGGCAAGATGGAAATCAAGGAAGACGGGACCGGCTCCATTACCCTGGAGGACGAGGTAAAACTGAAATGGACGCTGAATGAAGAGGACGAGAACGCGATCGACGTCAAGTTCGAAAAGAAGACGGAGATGACGAAGAAGAACGTCAAAGTCGAGTTCAAGGACGACGCTCTGTTCATGAGGATAAAGAGCGACGGCAAGACGGGCGCCCTTATCTTCACAAAGGACGGCAAATACGAGAAGGCGAAGGAGATCGACCTCGACAAGGCCGAAAAGATCACCGACAAAGACTGGCTGATCGGCAAGTGGACTTTGTCCGGATTCAAGATGTCCGGCGTCAGCATGACCGGAGAAGCCGAAGACCTGAAGACGGCTATGGGAGACGTCGACGTCTACGTAGAGATCAAGAAGGACGGCTCCGCCGAGATGAGCGGAAGCAAAGGCAAGTGGTACATCAACAAGAAGGGCGCGTTCATGCACGAGAAGGACTCCCTCGGCGAGCACGAATACCCGATGAAGAAGCTCGGAGACGAGATGGTATTCGACATGTCCGAAGCGTTCAACATGGAGCTCGTCGCCCTGATGAAGAAAGACGAATAGAGATAAAAACACCGTTGAAGAAAAGCCTCTCTTCCTGTATAATGAAGTAAATCAATCATTGACAGGAAAGAGAGGCGTTTCATTATGGTCAAATTACTGATCGGGCACAAAGGCTCCGGCAAGACGAAACAGATGATCGATCTTGCGAATACACAGGCGGAAAACAGTGACGGCAGCGTCATTTTCATCAATAAGAATTCAAGGCTCATGCTGGATCTTTCGTACAAGATCAGAGTGGTCTGCATGGAGGACTTTGAGCACATCACGAACAGCGACGAGTACATCGGATTCCTGTACGGCATCATCAGCCTGGACAGCGACATCGAGACGATCTACATCGACAGCATCCTGAAACACGCCAATTTCCAGCTGGAAGATATCCCGCAGTTCCTGAAACGTCTTGACGGGATCTCCCGGAATTACGGGATGGACTTCATCGTGAGTCTGTCGGCGGACAAGGAAGAGATGATCGGGGTCGATTTCGAGAATTACGAGATCCTCAACTGATCGAATGTATGTTGAAAGAGACGCCTGACCGCGTCTCTTTTTTTATGGGAGAAAAGGAAATGAACGGCAGTCTGCATCTGTTCGACAAGATCATAGAGAAGGCGGAGGCGCGGATCGAAGCAGCGCCGTCTTACGATGCGCTGGCTCTGGAAACGGCGGGGGATCCTGCGGGACCCGGACATACGGCGTTTTATCTTGGGAGGAACATCCCGCTCCTGAAACGGCTGGCGGCCGCGATCGAAGCGGGGGAGCGGGATCCGATCCGGTTCGTTTACATCGATCCGCCGTTCTTTTCAGAGAACGACTACGACGCCGTCGTGACAGCCGGCGATCAGAAACTGAAGTTCACGGCGTACACGGACCGGTGGAGCGACGGGCTGGAAGACTACCTCGTCAAAGCCGCCTGCGTGCTCGTTTTGATCCGGCGCGTGCTCGCGGCGGACGGCCTGGTCTGCGTGCACCTCGACTGGCACGTTTCGCATTACGTGCGGGCTTTGATGGACGAAGTGTTCGGCGCGGACCGTTTCGTGAACGACATCGTGTGGACGTACAAATCGGGCGGGAGCACGACGAAGCGCTTTTCCCGGAAGCACGACGATCTGCTGCTCTATTCGAAATCGAAGGAATACAGATTCAATCCGCAGAAGGAAAAGTCCTACAACCGCGGCGGAAAGCCGTACCGGTTCGACGGCGTGGACGAGTTCGAGGACGAGAACGGCTGGTACACGCTGGTCAACATGAAAGACGTCTGGGACATCGATATGGTCGGACGGACGTCGGGCGAGCGCACGGGCTACGCGACGCAGAAGCCGCTGAAACTCATGCGCCGGCTGATCGTTTCATGTTCGGACGAAGGGGACACGGTCGCGGACTTCTTCGCGGGGAGCGGCGCGTTTCCGCTGGCCGCGGCGGAGCTCGGGCGAAACGTGATCGCCTGCGACGTGAGCCCGCTCTCGGCGGATACGACGATGCGGCGCCTGGAGAAAGCGGGCGCGTTCGTTGATCTGTACGCGGACAATGCGGCGGAAGACACGGCGCAGGACGCCTTTGATGCGGAAGTGTCAGCGGTCCGGGAGAAAGGGACCGTTACGGTCACGGTGGACGCGATCGCGGAACCCGGCCTGGCGGACCGCCTCGACGGAAAGTCGCTCGCGGCGGCGGAGGAGCTGCTGGCCCATGCGCCGGAGCGCCTGATCAAAAGCGTGAGCGCGGGGAGCGCCGGACCGGACGGCGTGTTTTATAAAGTGAAAGAAGCAGCGGACGCGTGCAGCGTCAGTTTTGATGCGTCTGAGATCGAAGGGCCGGTCGTCGTCAAGGTGACCGACGTTTTCGGCAACTTCACATACAAATCTGTTTCCTAACGTTCTGCGTTGCCGAAAGGGCAAAACGGTACAGAAAAACCGCGGCCGGGAAGACCGCGGTTTTGTTTTGCTTTTGTTAGGCGGGCGTTCGCTACCGCGGCAGGCCGAGGCCGAACGTCTCTCTGACGCGCTTCATCGTCTGCTCGGCGATCGCGTTCGCTTTCTCCGCGCCTTCGTGCAGCGTGCGGATCAGTTCGTCCGACTGCCGGATCGCGTCGTATCTCTCGTGGATCGGCGCGAGCGCGTCCTGGACGACAGCGACGAGATCCTTCTTGAAATCGCCGTATCCCTTGCCGGCGTACATCGACTCGATGCTTTCCGCCGTCTCGCCCGAAAGGGCGCTGTAGATGTTCATGAGGTTGCTGACGCCGGGCTTTTCGTCCGGATCGAACCGGACCACGCCTTCGGAGTCGGTGACCGACTTCATGATGGACTTCTTGATCTTGTTCGGTTCGTCGAGCAAAGCGATCGTGCTGTGGATGTTCGTCGCGGATTTGCTCATTTTCTGCGTCGGGTCGTCGAGCGCCATGATGCGGGCGCCTGATTTCATGAAGCGGCCTTCCGGAACGACGAACGTGTTCTTCTTCGTATTGTTCACGCGGATCGCGAGATCGCGGCAGAGTTCGATGTGCTGCTTCTGGTCGTTTCCGACGGGCACGATGTCCGTGTCGTAAAGCAGGATGTCGGCCGCCATGAGCACCGGGTAACAGAACAGGCCGGTCGGCGCCGATTCTTTGTTGCCGCTCTTCGCCTTGAACTGCGTCATTCTGGAGAGCTCGCCCGTATACGAACTGCAGGCGA
>Ga0256405_10012476_pt1 | contig 10520 bp, 7 predicted proteins | sample RumenRJG_02DNA_FD_189096 | JGI IMG/M metagenome (GOLD analysis project Ga0256405, IMG submission 189096) | Bovine rumen microbial communities from Lethbridge, Alberta, Canada - RJG_02 | ecosystem: Host-associated > Mammals > Digestive system > Stomach > Rumen | place: Canada: Alberta | collected... | reverse complement strand
GCGGCGGCGCCAGGATGGCCCGTCTGCATGAGATAACGGTTTCCGGCAAGACCGGAACGGCGGAAGTCGGGCCCCGGAACAACCGGACCAAAAACACCTGGTTCATCGGATTTGCGGAACTGCCGTCCGGCCGGCAGATCGCGGTCGCAGTCCTGATCCTGTGCGGGGAATCGGGGAACAAGACGGCTGCGCCGCTGGCCGCGGAGATCATCCACACGGCCTTGGAGCTGAATCTGTGAGGTTTCAGAGATCGAACAAACTCGGCTGAAGCGGCAGATCGGAGTCCGGTTCTTTCGATTTCCGGTAACTTCTGCGGGATTCATGGATCTCGTATGCTTTGCCGCGGGAAACCAGTGCGGGCTGTCCTGCCTCCGCAATGGAATTGTTTTCGAGGTTTTCCAGCAGGTCCCCGGCACGGTCGATGACTTCCGAGGGAAGGCCGGCCAGTTTTGCCACATGGATCCCGTAGCTTTTATCCGCCGCTCCGGGGACGATCTGACGAAGGAAAATGATCTGGTCGCCGTATTCCCTGACTGCCACATTGTAATTGCGGACGCCTCGACGGGTGAGCGCCAGTTCCGTCAGTTCATGGTAATGGGTGGCGAATTGTGTCCGGGCACGGCAGGACGGATGATCAAGCAGATATTCGGCCACGGCCCAGGCGATGGAAAGACCGTCGAAGGTGCTGGTGCCGCGGCCGATCTCGTCGAGAATCACCAGACTGCGGGAGGTGGCGTTGTTCAGGATATTGGCGGTTTCCACCATTTCCACCATGAAGGTGCTTTGGCCGCGGGCCAGATCATCGGATGCTCCGACGCGGGTGAAGATCTTGTCCGCGACACCGATCACTGCGGATGAAGCCGGGATGAACGACCCCATCTGAGCCATGATGACCAGCAGAGCGGTCTGCCGGATATAGGTGGATTTACCGGCCATGTTCGGGCCGGTGATGATCATCATGCGGTTTTCATCGCCGTCCAGCAGAGTGTCGTTGGGAACAAAGCGTTCGTTCTGCATGGCACAGTCGAGCACGGGATGCCGTCCGGCCCGGATGTCCAGCAGATCGGAATCATTGACTCGGGGGCGGACATAGGAATAACGGGCGGCGCAGTCGGCCAGCGAACCGAGAACGTCGATCTCCGCGAGTGCGGCGGCCGACTGCTGGATCGGTTCGGTGAAGGAACGGGCATATTCCCGGAGGTCGGCGAAAAGCTGGGCTTCCAGCGCCAGCGCCTTGTCTTCGGCTCCGAGGATCCTGCTTTCCATTTCCTTGAGTTCCGGGGTGATGAAGCGTTCGGCATTGACCAGAGTCTGTTTCCGGACATAATCTTCCGGAACGCGGGCGAGGTGGCTTTTGGTGATCTCGATGAAATAGCCGAAAACGCGGTTGTAATTGACTTTCAGGGTCTTGATCCCGGTCCGTTCCTGTTCTTTCGCCTGGAGTTCGGCGACCCAGGTCCGGCCGTCCCTGGCGGCGGAGCGGAACGAATCGAGCTCGGGGCTGAATCCTTCGCGGATGACGCCGCCGTCGGCCACCGATACCGGAGGTTCGTCGGAGATGGCCTGAAGCAGGCGTCCGGTCAAATCGGGCAGTTCGCAGATGCGGTTCCTCAGCTGTTGCGCGAGCGGGAGATCCGACTCCTGGAGCAGCAGCCGGACAGCAGGCACCATTTCCAGACTGTGTGCGAGCGTGAGCAGGTCGCGCGGGTTGGCGGTGCCGACGTTCAGCCGGGCCACGATCCGTTCCAGATCGCGGACGGCAGACAAGGTTTCGCGCAGTTCAGCCAGAGTCAGGGGATCATCCTTGAACCAGGCCACGACATCCTGCCGCTCGATGATTTTTTCCACGTTACGAAGCGGTTTGAGCAGCCAGCTGCGCATCAGGCGTCCGCCCATCGGGGTGCCGGTATGGTCCAGCACATGGAGCAGGGTGTTGGCACGGCTGGATCCGAACATGGGTTCCACCAGTTCCAGATTGCGCTGGCAGATCGGATCCAGAGAAAGATAGAGTTCCGGACTGTGTATGGAAATGGTCCGGATGTGTCCGGTGTTGTGGCGCAAGTTTTCTTCCGCGTAAAAGAGGACCGCACCGGCAGCCTGGATGGCGAGCGGGGCGTTCCGGAGCCCGAACCCGTCCAGCGTCATGACTTCGAAATGCCGTTTCAGGAGTTCCTCGGTGTTTTCCAGGGAAAAAACGAAGTCGTCCAGCGGAGTCCAGAGGACATTGCCGCGGGTGAAGGGGAAGGAATGTTCTTTTTCCCATTGTTCATGGAGTGAGACACTCAACAGACATTCCCGGGACTGCAGACTGTAAAGCAGAGATTCCAGGTCCGCGACCGATCCCGATTCCAGCGCTTTGAATTCCCCGGTGCTGATGTCCAGCCAGGCAAAACCGTAACGGTCCTTGCCTGCGGTCAGGGCACAGAGAAAATTGTTCTTCCGGGGATTCAGAACGGAAGCGTCCATGACCGTCCCCGGAGTGATGACGCGGGTGATATTGCGTTTGACGATCCCTTTTGCGAGCGCGGGATCTTCCAGCTGTTCGGCGATGGCGACCTTGACCCCGGCGTCCAGAAGCTTCGGCAGATAGTTGTCGATGGCATGATACGGGATCCCGCACATGGGATATCCGGCACGTTTGGTCAGGACGATCTCCAGGATCTGGCTGGCTTTCCGGGCATCGTCGTAAAACATTTCATAAAAATCACCGAGCCGGAAAAGCAGGATGGAATCTTTCGGCGCTTCCGATTTGACCTGAAGATACTGCTTCATCATCGGAGTGAGATTTTTCTCGTTGGGGATCATGCTTGCTCCTTTGGGGTTGACGGGGAAAAGAAACGGTCCCGAATGGTTCCGGCCATCTGTTCCGGGGTCAGACCGAACTGTTTTCTCAATACGGAGCTGGATCCGTGCGGGATCCGGGTATCCGCTTTCCAGGCGAAATGAAGGATGCCATGGTGTTTTTCCGAGACGAGGAGCCGGTCGGCAAGCATGTCCAGCCCGGATCCTTCCAGGGTATTTTCCATGGTGACCAGCGGCATGGCCGCCGCGTCATTTTTGAGTAAGTCCCGATCCAGCGGCTTCAGGAAACGGACATTGACCACCCGGCAGGAGAGGTTCAGTTCGCGGTGAAGGATCTCGGCGGTATCCAGCGCATTTTTCACCTCGCACCCGACTGCCCAGAGAGCCAGATCTTTCCCTTCGCGCAGCACTTCCGCATGACCGGTTTTCAACGGTTCGCAGGGAAGGTCTTCCAGCTGCGATCCGCCGCGCGGATACCGGATCATTACCGGCTGGTTCATCCCGCAGGCAAACGGAAGCATGGCCTCCAGCTCGGGTTCGTTCTTCGGCACCATGATGCACAAACCGGGCATCTGCAGGGCAAAGCTTTCATCATACAGCCCATGGTGGGTCGGTCCGTCTTCCACCACTCCGGAACGGTCGGCACAAAGGATGACCGGCAGTTTCTGCAGACAGATGTCGTGGTAGAGGGAATCCAGGGCCCGCTGGAGGAAAGTTGCGTAAATGGATACGACCGGGCGCATTCCGTTGGCGGCCAGTCCGGCGGCAAAAGTCAGGGCATGGCCTTCCGCAATGCCGACATCATAAAAACGCTCGGGGAAACGCTGGGAAAATTCCGTCATGCCGGTGCCGGAACGCATGGCCGCCGTTATTCCCGCGATTTCCGGATGCTGTTCCGCCAGACGGCAGAGCGACCGTCCGAATGCCTTGGAAAAACTGAGGGAATTTTTCTTGCCCGCGGGTTCCCCGGATTCCGGATCGAAACTGGAAACCCCATGAAATTTCTCCGGATGTTCCTCGGCATACCGCCGGCCATAACCTTTTTCGGTGATGACATGCACAATGACCGGGCGGTTGAAACGGCGGATCCGGCGGAAGGTTTCCATCAGATCGGGGAGCCGGTGTCCGTTGACCGGACCGATATAGCGGAGTCCCAATTCTTCAAAGAAGATGCCTGGGACGAACAGGCTTTTGGCCGCGCCTTCGATTTTCTGTATCCCCCCGATGATCTCTTTGCTGGCCGGAAGTTTTTTCAGCGCCATTTTCGAGAAAGCTTTGAACCGGTTGTAACTGTATCCCGTGATGATCCGGTTCAGATAATTCGGGATGGCGCCGACGGAACGGGAAATGGACATTTTGTTGTCGTTGATGACAATGATCAGGTTTTTGCAGGTGGAACGGACATTGTTCAATGCTTCCATGGAAAGTCCGTTGATCAATGAGCCGTCGCCCACCACCGCGACAACATGTCCGTCCCGGTGCATCGTTTCATTTGCCGCTTCAAAACCGAGCGCTGCGGAAACAGCCGTTCCGGCATGGCCGCCGATAAACGGATCGTATACCGATTCTTCCGGGGAAGGGAACCCGGACAATCCGTTGCTCAGCCGGATGGAGGAAAAATCATTCCGGCGGCCGGTCAGCAGTTTGTGCGCGTATGTCTGGTGGCCAACATCCCAGAGAATCTTGTCTTCCGGAGCATTGAAGACACTGTGGAGCGCCACGGTAAGTTCCACTACGCCCAGATTGGGCGCAAGATGTCCGCCGTTGCGGGAAACCGCATTTACGATCTCATCCCGCAATTCCGAACAGAGAGTCTGCAGTTCCCCGGCCGACAGTTTTTTCAGGTCTGCCGGAGAATGGATCCGATCCAAGATTTGCTGCTCCATAATCGTGTTCACTCTCGCTCTTGAAATAAAAGTATGGAAATGTAACCGCAGGAAGGGAAAATATCAAGTTTTTTTTCCTTTTTTTCGGAAAACGGCCGGGATTTTTCAAAAAAAATGTTTTTTTTTCATAAAATCATTTGCTGTCATGGTTTTCCCATGCTATATTGGGCTATGTGATATATGGGAAACATGCAATTTTGCGGAAAAGGATGGTTAATATGGCGGAAACAGATAATAATATGCAGGCGGAAAGCGTGGATAATTCGCTGAAGATGCGCAATACCGAAACGTCAGCCCTGAAAAGAATGACGGTATCGGCCAATGCGGCATCTGCTTCGTCTGCTGCGAGGAAGACCATCAAATTGAAACCGCTGGTTTCTTCCACCAGCTCCAATCCGGGGGTCCAGGCCGCTCCTGCTTCATCCTCGAGGGTTGCCCCGCCTTCTATCCTCCTGAATCGCAAACCTGCGGCTCAGCCGGCGGATCAGGCTCCGAAATTCATGTCCACCAACACGGCGCCCATTGTCAAAATGACCAAACCGGATGCTGAAAAACCGGTCCAGTCAGACAGTTTGAACGAAAAACCCAGCGCCGCCACCATCACCAAGACCGTTAGCATTCCCCGTTTTCAGGGCCGTAATCCGTCTGCTGTAAAGGCCGCGTCTTCTCCGGTATCGCCTTCCGCTACCACGATAGCTGACGGGGTATCCATACCGAAAAAAGTCCAGCCGTCCGCATCCGGAACAGCCGCGGCTTCGGCCCCGGCCATTTCAACTGCAACGGTCGCCACTCCGAGAATAACTTCTCACGCATCTCCGGCATCTCCGGCAGCTCCGGTATCTCCGGCGTCTACTGCTTCAGCTTCAATGCCGAAGATTTCAGTGATAACGGGAACCATTCCGAAAATAAACCGTTCCGCAGCCGCCGCGGGATCGGTGAAACCGACTTATATTTCGACTGCGACAGCAGCGGTCCCCAAGGCTGGAGCGGCTCCCGCACCGGGACCGATGCCAACGATCACGCAGGGGATCCAAAGACAGGCGATCAACCAGGCAAAAATGCAGTCCGGGCTTCAGGAAGCCAAGCCTGCCATAAAACTTCGTCCATCCGCTTCTCCGGATGCGTCTCCGGAAAACCTGTCTCCGGCGTCTCCCACCATCAAGCTTTCTCCCAAAGCCGATTCAACGGTTTCTCCGATGCCGTCGAATGCGCAGGACAGTGCAGCGGCGCCGGGCAGGGAAGAGATCACGGTCACCACCAAGATCCCCCGGGCCAAATTGCAGCTGAGGCCGACTGCTTCCTCGGTTTCGTCGTCCGAGCCTCCGCCGCAGGCAAGGCTGCGTGAGCAGGGCGATATTTCCAACAAGCTGAAGGACCAGAGTTCGCAAGAGGAAAATCAGACGATTTCGCAATCCGCTGAGGTACAGGAAGAAAAGCCTGCTGAGAATGCCGCGCCGGAAGTTGATGAACAGAAAAACGAACCGAATATCATTTTTGCGGTCTGTGCGATCCTGGCATTCCTGGTGATCGGATATACCGTGTTCGCACTTACGGCCCAGTATCTCAATACCTGGGAACAGAAAAAGATCCCCGTGGTCGGTTTCGAGCAGATCAATAAGAAATAAGAGCGCGAAAAAAGAAATTCTGTCCTTCTTTTCCCGCCTTAGCGGAGCGCAGAGGCGAGGCCTTTCCGGACAGTCACCTTTTCGGCGGAACGGTTTTTCCGAAAACCGCCATGACCTGCTGCAGATCTTTCCAGGCATCCGCTTTGGCTGACGGCGTCCGGAGCAGATAGGCCGGATGATAAGTCGGCATCACGCGGATCCCTTTGTATTCCAGCCATTTCCCGCGCAGACTGCGGATCCCGCCGTAGATCTGCGGAAAAAGGAACCGCAGGGGAACTGCGCCGAGAATGACAATAACTTTCGGCCGGACCAGTTCGATCTGCCGTTCGGCAAAGGCCCGGCAGGCTTCTGTTTCGTCCGGTTCGGGATTCCGGTTGCCCGGAGGACGGCATTTGACCGTGTTGCAGATATAAACCTCTTCCCGGCTGAACTGCATGGCGCGGATCATTTTGGTCAGCAATTCCCCAGCCCGTCCGACAAAGGGAATGCCCTGCGCATCTTCATCTGCGCCGGGTCCTTCGCCGAAAAAGAGCAGTTCCGCCTGCCGGGAACCATCTTCAAAGACAACGTTCTGCCGGGTCTCGCAGAGACGGCAGCCGCGGCACTGCATCACGGCCGCTTCGAGTCCGTTCCAGTCCATGGCGGCGATATTTTTTGCCGGGCCGGCAGGAGACGGAGAAACTGATTGTGTTTTGGGGGCCGGAGCAGGGGCGGCGGATCGCAGAACAGGGGCTGCGGCGGGGACCGGATCCTTCTTCTTTTTCGGCATATCGGTCATGAATTCGGTCAGGACCTCGCTGGAAACCGGGACCGCAGGCGTATTCCGCCGGGTCAGACGGAGACATTCCACGATTTCGTCGTAAAAGGTTTTTTCCGGCATGGGACTGTATCCTCTGGTCAATACAGTTTCTCATCCAGAAGATCGTGCTGAACCACTGTTCCCGGCCGGAGCGAGATCCCCGGCCAGATCTTCCGCCCGGGATAGATGGCGGAATGGATCCCGGTATGGACGCCATCGCCCAGAATGGCGCCGAATTTGCGCCGGCCGGTGTCGATGAGTTCCCCATCGATCATGGAACGATGGTTTTTTCCGTCGTGCCGGAAATTGGAGATGATGGTACCCGCGCCGAAATTGGTGTTCGGGCAGATGATCGAATCGCCGATGTAGCTGAGATGTCCGGCCGCGACTTTGTGCATCAGGATCGAATTCTTGATCTCTACCGCCTGGCCGACGTGACAGTTGTCCGCCAGACAGGTGGTGCCGCGGATGTAGCAGTTCGGGCCGACTTTGCAGTTGCGTCCGATGACGGCGATCCCTTCGATATACACGCCGGGAAGAATGACGGACCCGGCGCCCAGGACCAGTGTGCCGTCCACGGTGACGCGTTCCCGGACCGTCCCTTCGATCTTTTCCGATACGGAGGAGAGCGCATCCTCGTTGACCCGAAGCAGGTCCCAGGGATAAACGATCATAAAGGATCCGTCATCCGCATCCGCTTCGATCACGGTATCCCCGGATCGGTCGGAAGCGACTTCCTGTCCCTGGAAATGCAGGGAGAATCCGCCGCGGGTCTGACGGATCTTTTCGATCAGTCCGGCGGACGGCCAGAAATCCGAGCGGGCGGAAATATTGCGTTCTTCGGCGGCAGGGATCCAGCGCCGGACAAGGATATCATGCAGTGTGGACCCGGCAAGTTCGATCTCCAGCGCGGAACGCTTGCAGGTAAGCGGTTCGAGTTTGTGCGGGTCTCCGGCAAGTTGAATGGTGATCATCAGGCAAGTTCCTGTTTGACGGTTTCGGTAAGACGGTTCAGCCAGAATTCCATCTGTTCGGCGGTGCTGGCTTCGGAAAGGATGCGGATCTTGTTTTCCGTCCCGGAGTACCGGACATTGACCCGGCCGATGCCTTCCAGCGCTTTTTCCGCTTCACGGATGACTCCGGTCAGTTTCGGGAGCTGGTCCAGCGGGATCCTTTCCCGGACCGGGAGACTGATGAGTTTCTGCGGATATTCCTGCATGAAACCGGACATGTCGCGGAGGGATTTTCCGTGGATTTTCATCAGCCGGAGGACATGCAGCGCGGAGATGATGCCGTCGCCGGTGGTGGCGTAGTCCAGGAAGATCAGGTGTCCGGACTGTTCGCCGCCGAGATTGAGATTCTTTTCGCGCATGCGTTCGATGACATAGCGGTCACCGACCGGAGTGATCTCTACGTTGATCCCTGCCTGTTTCATGGCGGCCAGCAGACCGAGATTGCTCATGGAGGTGACGGCGATGGTGTTGGCATTCAGCCGGCCCCGGGATTTGTAATCCAGGGCACAGAGACCCATGATGCGGTCACCGTTGACGATTTCCCCGCGGTCGTCGCAGAAGATCACGCGGTCGGCATCGCCGTCGAGCGAGATCCCGATGTCGGCATGATGCTGGCGGACCAATGACGCCATGTTTTCCGGATGGGTGGCGCCGCAGTTGTCATTGATGTTGAACCCGTCGGGCGAGACCGCGGAAACGATGGTTTCGACGCCGAGTTCCCGGAGGATCAGCGGAGCGATGGAATAAGCGGCGCCGTTGGCACAGTCCAGCACGGCTTTGATCCCGCGCAGCGAACTGTTCCGGATCGAACTTTTGGCAAATTCGATATACCGTCCGCGGGCATCGTCGATCCGGTAGGCTTTGCCGATCTTTTCCGAGCCGACCAGGTCGTTGCCCTGTTCCGAGGCCAGGATATAATGTTCGATCTTGTCTTCGGTCTCATCTGGCAGTTTGTAGCCGTCGGCGGAAAAGATTTTGATCCCGTTGTCCGTGGAGGGATTGTGGGAAGCGGTGATCATGATGCCGCAGTCGGCGCACATGGACCGGGTGAGGTGGGCAACGGAGGGGGTCGGCATCGGACCGATCTCCCAGACGCTGGCTCCCATGCCGACCAGTCCGCTGGTAAGGGCGGTTTCCAGCATGTAGCCGGAGAGTCGGGTGTCCTTGCCTATCACCACTTTCGGGGCCGATTTTCCCTGGGTCCCGAAAACATGTGCGATCGCTTTTCCTACGCGGAGCGCAGTCTCCGGTGTGATCGGATATACGTTCGCTTTGCCGCGGATCCCATCGGTGCCAAACAATTTCCCCATTTTCCGTTTTCTCCTTCTTGGTTATTGAATCTTTCACTTGAATCCGGTCATTTTATGGTAATATAATATCAGGAATAAAAAAAGCAAATTTTTATTGGATCAACTTGACATTTTGTTTAATTGGTAATATATTTAACGCTTAAAATTATTCTGAACGGCAACCGGGAGGGAGGTAGGATATGGAAAAGTTTTCGAAAGAAACCGCTTTATGGAAGAAGTTGTTTCAAACCACAGAAATGATCCGGAACTACCAGTGCAAGGCGATCAGCAAAGGAAGATCGCCGGATGTGACGATGACACAGATGCAGATCATCGGCTGCGTGCTGTTCAGTCCGGAGCAGTCGGTCCGGATTCGGGACATTTCCGAGGAATTGGGGATCACGCCCGGAGGGATCTCCCAGCAGGTGGAAACCCTGGTCAAGCTGGGATTGCTGGAAAGAAAAACCGATGAAAAGGACCGCAGGGCAGTCAGCATCACGTTGTCGGAACGGGGAAAAGAGATCAACCGTGAGATGGATGCTTTCCTGAGTTCGTTGTTCCAGCGTCTGCTGGCAGGCGTGTCGCCGGAAAAATATCGGATTTTTTTCGAAGTGCTGGATACGATGGCGGATTCCATGGAGAAATTGAAGTCGAATTGACAAAAATCAGAAAGGGAACAGATAAGAATGAAAAAGAAAAAATTGTTGGCCGGATTCTTGCTGGCAGCTGTGGCCGGATGTGCATTGATGGCGCAGGGGAAATCGGCGAAAAAAGGCGGACCTGCGGCGCCGAAAATGCCGGCGATGCCGGCCGCTGTGGTGGCGGTCGCTCCGGTGATCGAAATGAACGACCTGGAGAACCGGCATTATACGGGACTGATCGTTTCCAAATCCGTGGTGCAGATCGTTCCCCGGGTCTCGGGGGAGATCCTGAAGGTGGGTTTTTCCGATGGGAGTATCGTGAAAAAGGGTCAGATGCTCTATCAGCTCGATCCGGTGCAGTATGAGGCGGCGGTCAAAGCGGCGGAAGCCAAGATCCTGGAATGCAAGGCACGTTTTGAATATGCTAAAAACAGTTACAACCGCAATAATTCACTGTTCAGCAAG
>Ga0256405_10012474_pt1 | contig 10520 bp, 9 predicted proteins | sample RumenRJG_02DNA_FD_189096 | JGI IMG/M metagenome (GOLD analysis project Ga0256405, IMG submission 189096) | Bovine rumen microbial communities from Lethbridge, Alberta, Canada - RJG_02 | ecosystem: Host-associated > Mammals > Digestive system > Stomach > Rumen | place: Canada: Alberta | collected... | reverse complement strand
CATTAAAGTATTTCGGACCAGCATTAGGTGGTCTGTTTTTTGTACCGTTAATTCAGCCTGTGAAAAAGTCATCACATTTCATCAATTCGGGCTTGACTTTTTATTTGCAGGCTGACCCCAATGTTCGTAGAAGACGGCCAATGCGCTGTCCGGGGATATAACCGCACTGTACCTGATATTATCTATATCCAGGTCGGAGGCGATAAAGTCCACTACTTTAACAGGTTCTGTGCCATTCAGGACAAATCCGTAAATCCCGTCATCCCGGGCGAGGAAAAAATCATATCCTCCATTTCCGTTTGTAATATTGCTATAGTCGTAAAAGCTATCTGAAGCTATTTCCCCTTTTGTAAAAATACCGGCGGCAGGGTCCAGCCGCCATGCGGTCGTATCTTTTGGCCCTGCCCCTGCCAGGACAAATTCCTTCTTTTCATTCAGGCATATGCCACCATAAAAATATTCAGAAGGAAGGTCGACAGTATGTAATTCTTTCCCGTCCTCGTTTGTATAGATATGAACAGCTTTGTCTGATATCAGAACCGTATATTGCCCGTTGGAGGTAATGCAGCTTGAATGGAACTCTTCCACTTCTAATTCGTGCTTCCATTTTTCGGTAACCTGCGGTCCATTTTGGGCCGCCTGTGTACTATTTTCATTTACCTTTGCATCATCGTCCTTTACTTCTGCTCCATCATCAGGAATGATAAGATATAAAAGCTCATTACTTTCTGATTGTGTTTCTTCGTTATACATGTTCTGTATAATGGCTAAACCACCGTCAAGATCTACTCCCATACCGGCAACCCATGCATCTTCCTCTACAGGAATCGGAATGTTTTGGACATTTTTTCCCTCTGCATCAAAGCTGCACATATAATACAGATTCTTCTGATTCTGATCATCCAATGCCGAATACAGAACATAATACCTGTCTCCGGCTGTGGTGATGCTGTTGAAGCTGATGCTTCCGGAAGCAATAATCTCTGGAGAGTTGATTACATTATAAACAACATTCGGGTCAATCGAACCCTTTTGTGCTTCTGTCTTTGAAGAAGTACCGCTCTTCCCGCACGCTGTAAAAACTCCGTTAAAAAGCATTAAGATCAATATTGCGAAAGCAATCTCTCTATGTTTCTTTTTGTCATTTTGTCCCTCTCTGACACCTTCTGATTCCATGGCGGCTTATAAGCCTGTACTCACTTCATAACCTGTGCTCGCTTCATAACTTGTGTTCGCTTCAGAGCATCTGCTTGCTTTGGAATCTGTGCTCATTACAGCTGGTAAGTGAATGATTTACGGCCTCTCCCTGTCCAGAATTATGAGGTATAGGTCTAAACACTTAACTAACGAGCAACAACAAGACACCAGGGGTCCGGCTGTCCCACCGCCTGCTCTTGACAAGAGAACTGTGACAGTAGGAACCGTCCCAGTCGTCCCAGGCTCAGAAAGTTCATAGAGAATTCAAAGCCATGTATAGGCAAAAACGTTTTTTTATGTAAAATATATAGTGTTGGTAATACGTTAGTAGCATTGTTTTCCCAAAGCGGATCCGGCGCCGCCTGTTTTTCTACGGCCCGGTTTTGCTCTATGGAAAGGCTTAAACGAATTTATGGAAGCGTCTAATACAGGCACCTCTGGAGTCAAAGAGGATTTTTCTGAGGTTTTCGAGTCTCAGTTTTCAAATATATATAATTACGTGTATGCCAGAATTCTTCACAGGGAGCGTACCGAGGATCTTGTCAGCGAAATCTTCATCAAAGCAATGAAGCACTATGACTCCTATAATCCATCGATTGCCTCCGAAAGGACCTGGCTTACAAACATTGCAGGAACACCCTGATCGATGAGTACCGTAAGAGCAGCAAAGCCCAGGTCTTTTCTCTCGACGCGGAGACCGAGTATGTTGAACCTTCTGAGGAGGACACATATCCGATCATGCAGAATCCCGTCAACGCGGAGGCACAGGCCATCCTCAGTAAGCTCAATGATTCTGAGCGGGAGCTGATCTCTATGATCTATTTTCAGAATCTGTCAAACCCTGAGATCGGTGAGATCCTGGGAATCAACGCCAAGGCTGTCAGCGAGCGCCACAGGCGGCTTCTGGCCAAGTGCAGGAAGCTGGAGACCGGCAAAAGTCTTTCGGATTTCCTTTGACTTTTTATATCCTGATTGTATTATTTTAAATATCTGTTTGAACATCAAAACCCGTCAGCCGATTTTGCATCCCGGCTGACGGGTTTTTTGTGGTTGACAATATACTTGCTGGCCAAAGGGCCGGCGAGCTACTTCCGGATCTCCACAGACAGAGGATTTCCGTTCTTCTTCCGGAGTTCCCCGGTTGCTTCGCTGCTGCTCTGCACTGCAATATCTCCGGCCGCAGTCACCAGTTCCAACTCTTCCACGGACAGTTCACGGGCAAATCTCCCGCTTCTTCCTGAACCTTTCTTTACGGAAAAGCTGTTCTGTACAAGTGACGGTTTCATATAATCGTCAAAAAGCTGCGTTCGGAGTCGGCTTTTGAAGTCCGTCTCCCGGGAAAAATCTGCACTTTTAAAAATTAGTTCCGCATTATTCATTTCCACTCCTGCTGCTCATTCTGCTAGTATATGTTTTCTGATCATATAAACTTGTATAGTGTGAGAGTATATTGCCAGAAAACATAGCCGAGCAATGTTCTTACTAAATCGAATCTCTGATTGTATTACTTCAATATATATTTATACGTTAGAAATAAATAATATCCAAAAAGCAATAACGTACTAGGCCATAAGAGCATTGGAACGTTGGAACATTGGGGCATTGGACATTATAACGCTGGATATAACAGAAGATAATCTTTTAGCCCTATCAATATGAAACAACACAATAATTTCTCACACCTACTTTATTGTTCTACTGGTTTTTATATAATATTATAAGTTTTGTATTTTAGCCTAAGAATAACACATCATCTCAGTATCTGACCGGAAATAACAATTTGTTGAATCTGTGAACTCCCTTCATAAATACTGTTCACTCTAATATCGCGATAAAGACGTTCTATCTCATATTCTCTGGAATACCCATAGCCACCATGAAGCTGAAGTGAGTTATCAATTACATATTTAGCTGCTTCCGTTTAGCTGCTTCCGCAGCATAATATTTTGCCATTGAAGCTGTTAGCGTGGCATCCTCACCTTGATCCAATCGATATGCCGCCTCATATGTGAGAAGTTTTGCGGCTTCCAGTTTTGTCAGCATGTCAGCCATCATGAATCTTAGAGCCTGGTGCTCTGCCAATGGCTTCCCAAATTGTTTACGGATCTTTGTGTATTGAATTGCAAGCTCAAGTGCTTCCTCTGCCATTCCCAAAGACATGGCAGCAATCCCAATTCGTCCAACATTTAATGATTTCATTGCATTGATAAATCCACGATCAATTTCACCAATGATGCAGGACGAAGGGATATGTACGTCCTCCAATATAATATCACTGACAGGGACTCCCTTCTGCCCCATTTTTTCTTCATTTCTTCCACAAGATACCCCTGGAAGAGACATATCTACCATAAATGCAGTAATTCCACGTGTACCCTTTTCCGGGCTAGTCTTTGCGAAAATAACAGTATAATGGGCCATAGGTGCCATTGTTATAAAACACTTTCGTCCATTCAGTATATACTCATCTCCATACTTATCAGCCTTTGTTACTAGAGAACCAGCGTCAGAACCAGCATTTGGTTCCGTCAAGCCAAAAGCAATAAATATATTACCAGCAGCAACTCCAGGGACATATAATTGTTTTTGTTTTTCCGTTCCATACAGCAGGACAGGTTCTGTGGAGAGAGAATTTGCGGAAGAAACGAATATTGTAGCAGCAGCGCTCTTTTTTGCGAGTTCTTCCATTACACACACATAGCTTCTTGTATCCATTCCCGCCCCGCCATATTTCTCCGGAATTTTAATACCTAAAAAGCCAAGATCTGCCATCTGCTGTACAATTTCCATAGGAAACTGGTCTGTCCTGTCAATATCCGATGCAATCGGATATAGTTCTTTTTCGGCAAAATCCTTAGCCAGAGCACGAATATCTTCATGCTCTTCACCGAAAAAGCAATATTTTGTTTTATTCATTTATCTTTTATTCCTTTCCACTTTTGGTTTTCATCAACAACACCTGTGATGACTCCATAATCACACTTCCATCTTGATTTATCAGCTTCAAATCCTGTTTTAGAATCCCTCTGCCCGGCTTAGAAGATACATTTATTGCAGTGGGCACAATTATAATGTGAACAGTGTCACCAATAATCAAAGGAGCAGTATACTTTACAGTGCATTCTATAAATGCTATGGTTGTTCCGAAAAATAAGCCCATTTGGTTGGACAATCCTGTAGAAATAGCAAATCCAAGCGCTCCATGTGCAATACGTTTCCCAAAAACACCTTTTTTGCAAAATTCCTCATCTGTATGAAGGGGGTTAAAGTCTCCGGAGACACCCGCAAAATTAACAACATCAGCATCTGTAATAGTTCTTCCCTGGCTGATATATTCTTTACCTATCTCAAATTCTTCCAAATATAATCCTTGAGACATTTTCTATTCCTCCATTTTTCATGTTACTAAGATCAATAATGTGCTTTTTGGCAATATAATCTTACTTGTTCTTAAATATAGGCGGCCGCTTATCAAAAAAGGCTTTAGTTCCCTCCTTCTGATCTTCGGACAAAAAGGCGTCACTTCCAACATATGTTTCGTACTCAAGACCATCTACAATTGAATGTCCGTTAACAGAATAATTTATACATTTTTTATCCAAAGACACGGCAATTGGTGCATTCGAACATATTTTTTTCGCAAGCTCAATAGCCACAGTCGTTGCATCGTCCCCAGTGACATATTCACATATTCCTGCTCTATAGGCTTCCTCAGCTGAAAAAGATGCCGCCGTATACACAAGTTGTTTCGTTTTTCCGGGGCCAATCAGTCTTGTCAGCCTCTGTGTAGCTCCAGCCCCTGGAGTCAGGCCAAGACTCGCCTCTGGCAATGATATTTTTGCCTTTTTCCCAAATACACGCAGATCACACGCCAATGATAGTTCAAAGCCACCCCCAAACGCTACGCCGTTTACTGCACAAATAACAGGATGAGGATAGTTTTCTATTTTACGAAATACAGCATGAAAACGTTCAGATGTTTTAATATTTCCAACGCGATCACAGGATGCGAGATTCTTCACATCTGCTCCAGCACAAAAGACTTTCATACTACTGCAAATGACGATACACCAAATCATCTCGTCTGCCTTAGTTTCATCAAGAGCTTCCGATAATTCGTCTAGAATCTCAAATGTAAGTGTATTAACAGGAGGACTACATAATGTTACTACAGCTACATGATCTATTCTTTCGATTCTTATAGTTTTATAATCTTTCATTTCCAATTAACCCTCGATTTAACAAATACCAATTGATGCAAGCGCAACACCAAGAAATTGACAAATCAGTGGAATAATGCACGTGATCACAAATACCGGAGGGTATCCTTCGCTATATTTCAATCCGCAAACCGCCATAAAAGTTGCATTGGGTCCTGCATGAGGTAATGAATCCAATGTTCCTGCCGCAATGGATGTTAAACGATGCAACGCCTGTGGATTCACCCCTATATCCAGAAAATGTTGCCCCAATAACTGTCCCCATATAGCAATACCTCCTGAGGAAGATGCAGTAATTGCGCAGATAATGTCCATCGCAATTACCGCGGAAAGAAGTGGTGATATTTTGATGCCAGTTGCAATATTCAGAAAATTTTGAAAAGATCCAAAATTCTGAATAGCCCCTGCAAACCCGACGATCGACGCAGTATTTAAAATTGCCATAATTGCGCTGGAAGCGCCTTTGTTCAAACTTTCTATTTTCTTGGAGTGCTCAATCCTGTACCAGTTAGACGCTGCGACATAGCAATTTGATAAAAGAAGGCTTGCACAAACCGCTGCAGCTGACGATAATCCCATTCTTACGAATAACAAGTTTCCGAAGAAAATGATAAGAATTGGTACAAAAGCCAATGCGAAATTCGGTGTTTTTGCTCTCACTTCTTCTGTGATTGGCTCAACCATGTCATTTGGCCCAGGTTGAAAATGTTCCCCTTTCTTTTTCCATTGATTCGCCAGCCAATTTAGATATGTAAGTCCAAGAAAGGCACATATTATTGAAAGAATTATGCCCAGGATAGGTGCGGCATAAATTGTTGTTCCAAGATATTGAGTTGGAATGACATTTGTCAGCGCCGGCGTCCCGGGCAGCATTGTCATTGTAAGTGTTCCGGCTCCAAGATTTACGATCCCTGGAATAATCTTTTTGGGAATATCACTCTGTTGAAGCACATATAAAGCAATCGGATAAATGGTAAAAATAATGACAAATACAGATATACCTGAATAACTCAGAATCCATGTCGTCACTACTACAATCAATACTCCTCTTCGCGATCCAAAAATATCAACAAGTTTAAGCGCAATAGAACGTGCAAATCCGCTTTGTGTCATTAATTCACCAAAAGCTGCTCCAAGGAAAAACATAATAATATAGTTCTTAATAAAACCAACCATCCCGCTTCCATACCCTTCAATCAAGGTTTCCCAAACAGGTGCAGTATTAGTAAGAATTGCTATCAAAGTTGCAATTAAGGCTGCTACCAGAGGGTGCAGCCCTTTAAAAATTGCTATTACCATAAAGATAATCGCAATAATACATCCTATTGAACCCAACATATAGCATCCTCCCTCTTTTTCATTTCAGGCTGAATCGCCCGACCATTTAACACTCTCTGATCGGATTAATCATCTGCGCAAGTCCCATTGGTTCTTCGCGGAATATTCTTTTATCCATGAGTTTGAGATTTGCAGATATTTGTGGTTGGAACTCCATCATAGGCAGAATGTCTTTGTCAACAGAAATGCCCGGCGCGACTTCAGTAAGCAGAAGTCCATCTTTTGTCAATTGAAATACACACCGCTCTGTGATAAACAGAATTTTCTTTCCAGAGTCAAGATTTTCTTTGGCGTTAAATGTAATTTGTTCAATACTCTTTAAGAATTTTTTTCTTCTCCCTTCCTTAAGTATGACCATTTTCCCGTCTTTGATTTCGCACTTAAAACCACCTGTTGTCATCGTTCCTGTGAAGGCAATGACAGGAGTTGAAGAGGAAATATCTATAAAGCCACCAGCACCCGCAATTTTTTCTCCGAATTTGCTGACGTTAATATTCCCTGATGCATCAACCTCTGCGAATCCCAGAGATGTAAAACTCAAATTTCCTCCATTGTAATAATCAAAAATAGATGCCATCGGAATCCCTGCCCAGGCATTGTAACTTGAGCCAAAATGTACTCCTCCGGCAGGAATCCCCCCAATCAAACCACTTTCCAATGTGAGAATCAGCTTATCGCCTACACCTTCTTCACTTGCAACATTAGCCACGCATTCCGGAATACCAATTCCAAGATTGACAACAGAATTTTCTGAAAGTTCCATTGCAGCTCTTCTTGCAATGACCTTTCTTTCATTCATTGGAAGAGTTGCAAAGAATAGATTCCCGAGGCGATAATGTCCGGCAATTGCAGGATCATAGAAAGCCCCCGGTGTTTGCAGGTGTTCACTCTCCGGTTTCTCTGCAACATAAATCGCATCGACCATGCAACCTGGTACCAGAACTCTAGAACGATCGATTGATGCTGATGAAACATAATTTTTGACTTGTACGATTACTTTGCCTCCACGTCCCTTAACTCCCATGACCACATCGAGCATGTCTATAGATGATGATTCTTCTTCGATTGTAATATTCCCATATTCATCAGAAGTTGTACCTCGTACCAGAGCAATATCAAGACGAGGTGTCTTGTACAGCAAATATTCCTCTCCATCAATATCTACCAGTTTTACCAGATCCTCTTTTGTTCGATCATTCAGTTTGCCTCCGCCTTGTCTGGGATCACAAAACGTGCCCAGACCAATACGGGACACTTCACCCGCTTTTCCAGCCGCCGCCGCGCGATACATATGGCAGATTACACCTTGCGGAAAATTGTAGGCTTCAATCTTATTGTTATTCGCCATATCAATCATTTTCTGGTTACTTGCGAAATGTCCAGTTATGTAACGTCTCCACAGCCCTTCTTCTGACATGGTAACCACTCCCATATTACCTGCCGCCTGCATCAATGTAAGATCCCGGGGGTGACCTGTTTCTCTAAAACTCTTCGCAAGTGCTGCATAAAGACCGGTTGCTGCTGTCGCAAGCTGAAAGCCGGAAATTGCTACCGTATCGCCGTCCTTAATTAAGGCAATAGCCTGTTTTGCTGTAACCCGCTTATCCATTTATTCCTCCTCTCAACTTAAGCTTTAAAAATAGTGTTACGTGTATCTATATACTTTAAAAACAGCAAAGATTGTGCCAATTATGTATTAGTAAGATGTTCAATTGCTTCGGATATAATCTGCACTGGTATGTTGCAGATTTGCATTATTTAAGTAGCATTTTTAAAAAATGATGCAGAAAGGAGAATGATATGCGTTTTCACTATACAAACATGGAGCTATATCGAATAATAGTAGCCTCTTCTTACGATGGTATCATGGTATCTGATGGGACCGGTAAGATACTGCTGGTAAATGAAGCAGCAAGAAAATCATTGGAACTTCCTTTGAATCAGATTATAGGGAAACGACCTTCTGATATGATAATGGCAAATGTTTATACGCATTCAACCATCATGGAAACTATAAAAACAAGAAAAAGTACAACAGGTATTGTAATTACTCGTGGGAAAGCCTCATTATCTACAAGTATCCCGGTATTTGATGATAATAACGAATTGGAATTAGTTATTACAAATAACCGGACTGACGAGGTATTTGATTCCTATTTTCATTTGTTGAGACGTGAGAAAGAAAAGCGACATAATTATCAGAATATCTCTGCGTACCTTGAAAACTACAATATCGAGAAAATCATTTACGAAAGCAAAAAGATGAGTAACATTATTACGATTTGTAAACAGATTGCCCAAACCGACGGAACAGTAATGATTCTTGGAGAAACCGGTGTAGGAAAAGAGATGATTGCAAAGCTAATACATTCCGCCAGTCGCAGAGATGAGGCTCCCTTTATTCCTGTCAACTGTTCTGCAATCCCACAAGAATTATTCGAATCAGAATTCTTCGGCTACAAACCCAATTCTTTTACCGGTGCATCAAGTAAAGGGAAAAAGGGGCTCGCAAAGCTGGCCGATAAAGGAACATTGTTTTTAGATGAGATCGGTGATCTTTCAATGCCAATGCAGGCAAAGCTTCTTCGATTTATAGAAAGTGGCGAATACCTGCCAATTGGAAGTATAAAGAACGAACATTCAGACGTGCGTATTATTGCAGCAACTAACAGAAACTTGAGAGATATGATGGCAGAAGGCAGGTTTCGAGAGGATTTGTACTATAGACTACAAGTACTTCCTATCAAAATACCTCCTCTAAGAGACCGCCCTGAGGATATTAAACCAATTTCACAGTATTATATAGACAAATATAACCACAAATACAACCATAATTTAAGACTGACAGATTATGACTTTTCTTTACTTGCTGCATATACATGGCCCGGAAATATACGCGAACTTAGAAATACTATGGAACGAACGGTTATTCTAAATGACCTGAACAAAGCCCGTAAAACAATTCTATCCTTGATCAACAACCGATGTACAAAAGGAAAAATGGATATTCCAGCATGCAATAGTATTGAAATTGATTGCTCTGGAGAAAGGACTCTTTCAGAGGCAGTTTCAGAATTCGAGAAACAATATATTATGTTAATGATAGAAAAATATAATGGTCAAATTAATCAAGTAGCAAAAGCAATAGGAGTTCATCGAACTACTCTGTATAGAAAAATCCACAAGTAAACGCAAACATATCGGTAATTATTATTTTTTTCCTTTCCAATTGTTTTCATCCGCTTCTCTCTTCAATTATATACATCTTAGTAAGGGCAGTCGCACTATCATCAGCGACTGCCCTATGCTGTTGCTGTTTATATAAATAACAACGTTCACTCATCAAGATGCCTGCGGAGGGTGGTCCGACTAATTTCAAGCCTTCGTGCTGTCTTTGATTGGTTTCCCTGTTCTTCCTGAAGAATTATCTTTATTATTCTTCTTACTATATCCTCCAGGCTTCCGTCGAGAGAAACTTTCTCATTTTCATTTTCTTTTCTTAGAAATTGAGTCTCATAATTCTTTATCGCTTGCCGCACTTCATCAGCAGTGATGTTAAATGATGAAGCGCGGAGGATTAATTCCTGAATCACTAAACGCATCTGGTACATATTTCCAGGCCAGCTGTAATCAGTCAAGACTTCAATTGCCTCAGGATCAAAGCCAAAAACCTGATTTGACAGCTGCGTTTCAAATTCATTCAAATAAAGTGTTGCAAAGTTGGGAATGTCCTCTTTTCGTTCACGCAAGGGAGGTATTTTTACA
>Ga0256405_10012473_pt1 | contig 10521 bp, 8 predicted proteins | sample RumenRJG_02DNA_FD_189096 | JGI IMG/M metagenome (GOLD analysis project Ga0256405, IMG submission 189096) | Bovine rumen microbial communities from Lethbridge, Alberta, Canada - RJG_02 | ecosystem: Host-associated > Mammals > Digestive system > Stomach > Rumen | place: Canada: Alberta | collected... | reverse complement strand
TTCAATGATTATTTATAAAGGATTACAAGGGGGGTGATAATAGGAACGACAACTTTAAAATGAAAGTTGCAATGATTTAGTCATACTTTATCGTAGAGTTTAGGTTAGAGTGACATAATATGTCCTTTCCATTTGCTATACTGTGACTATAATGCAGGAGGTAGCCATGGAAGCTGAAATGAAGGGCAATCAGATAAGTCGTGTATTACAGATTTATGCCAAACTATCTGATGGCTATGTGGTGAACAAGGCAGAGGAAGCGGCGAGATACGGAGTAAATGAGCGAAGCATTCAGCGCGATATAGATCACATCCGGAATTTTCTGGATGAGGATTCGGATCGTACTGGTGTAGTTAATTCAATCGTGTATGACAGGAACGCTAAAGGATACAGATTGGAGACACTATACAAGATAAGACTTCAGAACAGCGAGGTATTGGCTCTTTGTAAGATACTGCTTGACAGCAGAGCATTTACGAAGACAGAGATGGTTGAGATGCTTGATAAGCTCATTACTTGTTGTGTTCCGAAGGTGAATCAGAAGCGCGTTAAGAATCTAATCAGTAATGAAGAGTTCCACTATGTGGAGCCAAGGCATAAAACAAGATTTACTGAGCAGATGTGGGAATTGGGACAGGCTATAAGTGAGTCCAGATACATCGAAGTGGATTATTACCGGACTAAGGATAAGCAGACTGTGCATAGGAAGCTTCAGCCGGTAGCAATAATGTTTTCAGAGTATTACTTCTATCTGACGGCATTTATAGATGATGATGAGGTAAAGAAGGACTTTGATGTCCCGAATGATTCATTTCCGACCATATATAGGATTGATCGGATTAAGGCATTGAATGTACTGGATGAGAGATTTCACATTCCTTATAGTAGCAGATTTGAGGAGGGTGAGTTCAGAAAACGCATCCAGTTCATGTATGGGGGAAAGCTACAGAAGGTTAAGTTTAAATATACTGGACCCGATATAGATGCAATACTTGATCGTCTCCCGACGGCTCAGATAATTGATGAGGTAGATGGGGCGTATATTATCAGTGCGGAAGTGTTTGGAAAAGGGATAGATATGTGGCTAAATAGCCAAGATAATAATGTGGAGGTTATGTAGTATGAGGAAGGTATTCATAAAGTATGATCCTTATGAAATGCTATCAACTGTTAAAGTAGACGGAAAAGAGGTTCAGAAAAACAAGCACTGTGATTCGAATTTGAAACGATATCTGGATCAGAGTATTCATATGCCAATCCAGTCTTGGATAGATCCAATAGATAGAGATAACTGGAATGGTCTTTTAGATACGCTATGTCAGATGGGTGATAAAGATATTATTGTTGAGTTTGCCGGACGTGAAGTTGATTATGATAGCATTAAGGAATCTCTTATTGCGCAGAATGAGAGCAGAAACTGTGGTGCTAAACTAACATTCTGTGATTTGACTGATGAAATTATTCCTGATTCACAGATGAAAAACAGTATTTCCGAAGTGATTGAGCTTATGCTCACCGATCAGTTTAAACAGATAGTTGCGGAATCTGAATCAGCTGAGTTAATAAAGAAATATGAGCATTTAGAGGATACCTATAACGAGATAGAAGCAGAAGAGTTTAGAATTGCTTTTACGGGGACCTATAGTAGCGGTAAATCGTCAACTATTAATGCATTATTAGGTAGAAACATTTTACCAACGGCGTCTGGAACTTGTACGGCCAAAATATGCCGAATTATTCATTCCGATGTTACTGAGGGTGTTGCAATAGTCAGGTATTTGCCAGATACAAAGAAAAAGGAATTTGTTTGTAAAAATGACGAAGAAGTACAAGAGAGAATTCAATGTGCTGAAGATTCTGTCGAGACGATTGAAGTTTATACAGATTTGTCTGGATTGTATCCTGATGGTATAGAAAAAGACTTTAATCTTGTTATTATTGATACTCCAGGCACGGATAGTGCGACTGGAAATGACACCCAAAAAACAGATGAGGAATCTAAGCGCCTGTCTAAAAAATCGCATATTGAGATTACGAAAGAAGTGTTGAAGTCAAAGCAGAAAGAGATGGTTGTTTTGATTTCAGATGATAAATTGGAGGATGACAATATTGTTGAACTTTTGAACATCATAGAAGAATCTGCAGAGAGCGATGATGGGACATTTAATGACAGATTCCTTTTTGTTATGAATATGTGCGATTCTCTTACGTATTCTAACAAAGGAGAGACTTTAGATAATTATATTAGAAATTTTGTGGCTAATATAAAGAAAGTTCCTAACTCAACAAGGATTAGAAACATCGTAAATCCAAGGGTATTTCCCATTACATCTGGTGCAGCACTTGCAGTGGTTAATGGTTATACAGAGGAACCTGGTATTTCAGAAGGGATGACGAAGAAGGCGGAATTATATGGGTATTATGAGGGCTTTTGCAAAAAAATCTATTACTACGATCCGCAAAAGTTAGGAGGAAATTTTAATCAGTATATAGAGCAGATTAAGACACAGTACCCTAATTACACGAATTATTGCCTTGAACAAAAAAGTTCAATATCTGAAGCTGTCAAACATGAATATACTAAGAAATTGTCGGATGAATTATCAATTCCTGAAAGAGTATTAATTCATTCGGGAGTTCCTGCGCTCAAAAGTGCCATTCACGATTATATAAGAAGCTACGCGTATCCTATAAAGGTGCGTCAGCTTCTTAATTGCTTTACGGATATTCTTAAAGAACTTGTTGCATTGAACGCAACTGAATTGGAGGCATTGGATGCCGCAAAAAAAGACTACAGCGGTGCTGTTTCTTTGAAGGAGAAAACCGATCAAAATCGGCAAGAAGAAGAAAAAAGAAAAAATCGCCTTCAAGACGTAAAAGGAAAAATGGAACGGGTAAAGGGAAAGGTTAACGCTATAAAAGAAACCATAACCGAGATAAATGATATTCGTTCAGAATTCTTTACGATAAAAAATAGCATCGCTGGTGAAGTTGATGGAAGAAAAGAAGTTCTGAAGGATAAAGGCGATGAAATTATCCGGCACATATCATCAAAAATAGATACACTCCTTGGAAAGATAGATGAAACGGTAAGAACTGTAAAAAATAAAAAGAAAGAGGCAACGGAAAATTTATACCAAGAGTTTCTTGGTTATATAAAAGAACTTGAAAAAGAAGGACTTATGCAGGATGGAGTTTTTTCGCTGCGAGATACAGTTGCTTATAAGAAATTAATTGATAAAAGTAATTTTACCGAGCCTATTCAGGATACAAGAGATGAAAAAAATCCTAAAAAGGAGCATATTGAATTTGGTTATGGAATAGGAAATTTCTTTGATTCAATTGTAAGGGCGTGGAAGACAAGAAAAGAACCAGAGACAATAAAAAAGACGTATATAAACATAGAAAAGTATATCGCAGACAATATCAATCCTATTGAAGCAGAGGTGGATAAATATGTGGAGAAACTAAAGGCGGATTACAAGAATGATATTGTATATCTGAAGACGGAAACCAAGAATAAAGTTGATGCAGTAATCAAGCTTATTAAAGGGAAAAAGTCTGAGATATCGAAGATTGAAACAAAGGCATATGAATACGCAGCTGATGAAAAACAATATGGTTTGCAGATTGAAAAGTTGGAGAAAGTAAAAGATTATCTAAACAAGCTTATTTCCAAGATAGCATATATACGCAGATTTAGAGGAGGTGTTTGAGGTGGAAAAATATTTTAATCCAGAAGAAACCTATGATAGGGCTATAAGAGGATGCGAAAAGGGAGTTTTAAGAGCATTGTTGACGGGGATTATAGGTTCTGATCCGACTTTTATAACAACTGAGTTTGATGAAGCTCTTGAGTATATAAAGAAAAAAAGTACCGATTATCATGGAGAGGAATTAGTCCTGACTGAAGAATATCAAAAGCAGGAAGACGAATATGAGAAGAAAGCCGAGGAATGGGATGAACGCTATTATCAAATGAATTTAGTGTGGCTTCGTGATAATTTTTGTTTATCGAAAAGACTTCCGTTGATTAAAGAAATTGGGAAGAGAGTTTATAAAAATAAGAAAACACTAGGAAAATCCAAAGCAGAAAGTAGGCGTCGTGCTGCTACTGAAAACTCAAAAAATGGACCTGTTCGTCCTGACTCAAAAAAAGGGGAAGCCGTCAGGACAACCGGAGGCGGTGGTGATAAAAAAAGCCGGCTGTCTGAAAGCCCTCTGGACATAATAAAGGGATATTGGTGGATTGCATTAATTGTATTGGTTTTGATTGTTTTAGTGATAGTTGGAGTTAAAGTATTTGGTAAAAATTAATGCATACTCAATACGGTCACTTCAGCTTTGATATCGGAAGGAGAGATTATATATGGCTAAAGGTGATATAGATATTCGAGATAGAAAAAATCTTGATGCTGCATTATCGAATGTTGATAAGATAGTAATGCGAAAGTATGTTTCGACTATTGACAAAAGACCAATCTTTATACCATCGTTTGATGTTGCATTTGAATCCCCGCAAGAAGGAGAAAATGAATCTAGTGCTCCTATTTGTATTGTTGGAACGAATATCATGTTGACCAAACTTCAGAGGGTTGTCTATGACAAGGATGAGAATATACTTGATAAGTTGACCACTGTCTATAATGCGACTTCTTTGTATGAAGGAGCAACTATTGTAATGCTATTAAAAAGCGATGGAAACAGGATAGAGGTATATTTAGGCACTGTATGTAAAAAATCTGATGATTCCTTTGTTCCGCAGAAACAGATTAATGCATTAAAGGCAAATTTCGAAGCTAATTTTCCTGGCAGTAAGTTGGATGAGGTGTCCGAACTCTCAGAAAGGATGCAAATTGTACAAAGCATTTTTTCTAATAATCTTTGCGTATCAACAGTTTCTGGAATTGCGGCATTAAAGGATAAGGATGACAACGAGAATAATTCGTATATTCAGGGACTTGAAAAACTTACAGATTCATTAAGAGGAAAAAAATGTACAGTAATGATTATTGCTGATCCGGTAAGCGATAACGTAAGGGACTCAATCCGTGCAGGTTATGAAGAAATATATACAGCATTAAAACCTTTTGAAAAATCGGAATATACTGTAAATAAGAGCAATGGAAAGACCGTTACGGACAGTGTTATAAAGGGTGTTACTGATACAACAAATGAGAGTGTTGCTAAAACTAAATCACACACAACTACTAAGGGAACAAATTCAGCTCATACGGTGGGTGGAAGTGTTGGAGTTAATGCAAGCGTAACAGCTTCGGCAGGTGTAACTGTAGCTCCTTTTGGAGTGGGTGCGAATGCAAGTGCTTCTGCGACTGTGGGTACAAGTGTATCGGCAGATTACCATTATATGCATGGCCATCATGAGGATAATGCTGATACAGAAGGGCAAACAGATACAACTGGAAAATCTAAATCATTAAGTGAACAAAATTCAATAGCGAATGCATTAAGTAACAATGAGGGTGAAGGGCTTCAGATAAGCTATGAGAATAGAAGTATAAAGTCTATCCTCGATAGAATAGATTTGCAACTTGATCGTATAGCTGAATGTGAAGATTTTGGAATGTATGATTGTGGAGTGTATTTTCTGTCGGAGGATTATACGACATGCTTGTCGGTTGCAAGCACATACAAATCCATTATTCAAGGTGAGCATTCATCTGTTGAGTCTGCTCATGTTTCGATTTGGGATGAAAATGAAGCTAAAGGATTGATACCATATTTAAGCACTTTTAATCACCCTATATTCGATTTGGCGGATGAAAAAGATGAAAGGATTAGTGCATCGGCATCGACATTGGTAAGTGGTAAGGAATTATCAATATATATGGGCTTGCCCAAAAAATCTATTTCTGGGATACCGGTCATCGAATGTGCAAGTTTTGGGCGGAATGTTTTATATGCTGAGGATGTTAAAGAGGGGAAAAAGGTTGATTTTGGCTTGATACATCATATGTATGATGATGAGAATGGAAGAGTTCTTTTAGATAAGGATAGTTTGACATCTCATGCTTTTATTACAGGATCAACAGGAGCGGGTAAATCTAATGCCATATATCAGCTTATTCGGAATATTTGCTTTGAAGTAATCGATGATAGTGAGCGGACTCACTTTATGGTTATTGAACCAGCGAAGGGTGAGTACAAAGATGTTTTTGGGGGATACGATGATGTAGAAGTATTAGGCACAAATCCGTTTAAAAGTAAGCTGTTAAGGATTAATCCCTTCAGCTTTCCAGAGGGTATACATATTCTCGAACATATTGATCGATTGATAGAAGTGTTTAACGTTTGTTGGCCGATGTATGCTGCGATGCCTGCAGTTCTGAAGGAGGCCATTGAGCGTGCCTATGAGGTTTCCGGGTGGAATCTTAATAAATCAGAGTGTATCTATAGTGATAGTGATAAGAGGGTATTTCCTAATTTTATTGATGTATTGAACCAGATTAACCTTGTGATTAAGGAATCCGATTATTCCTCTGACAGCAAGGGTGATTACGTTGGTGCATTATCAATGCGAATCAGTTCTTTGACAAATGGTATCAATGGACAAATATTAACAGGAAATGAAATATCTTATAGTGAGTTGTTTGACAGGAATGTTATTGTAGATCTTAGCCGTGTTGGATCCACCGAGACAAAAGCATTATTAATGGGATTGCTTATAATAAAGCTGCAAGAATACAGGATGTCTTGTGAAAAGGGGAGCAATAAGAAATTGTCGCATTTGACAGTTCTTGAAGAGGCCCATAATCTTCTAAAACGAACCAGTACAGAACAAAGCCCAGAATCATCTAATTTGGCAGGTAAATCAGTTGAAATGTTGGCTAATGCTATTGCAGAGATGCGAACATATGGGGAAGGCTTTATTATTGCGGATCAATCACCTGGATTAATGGATATGTCCGTAATTCGTAACACAAACACGAAAATCATTCTAAGATTGCCGGATGCTACAGATAGAGAACTTGTTGGTAAAGCGGCGAATTTGAATGATGAACAGATTGTTGAACTTGCCAAACTGAAAACAGGTGTATGTGCAGTATATCAAAACAATTGGATTGAGCCCGTGCTGTGTCATGTTGAAGAGTGGGATGAAAAAAAATGGAGTAAAAAATATAGCGGTAGTAATGAAGAAATATATGATTCTACTGAGATAAAGAAAAGGATAGTAAAAATGGTTTTACAACCAGTTCCTCATATCAAACAGGAAGAAGTAGAGTCTGTGTTCGGGGATATTGATAAGACTAAGGTATCAACTGAACTAAAAACAAAGCTGTACAAGCTTATTCGAGAAAAGGATGTCGACAGAGCTAGAAATCTTAGGAAGTCTATAATCTATGAGATTTTTGCCCCAGATGCAATTCTTGAAAGAAATATTTGCTATCGTTCAGAAATAAAGGAATGGATGATAGCCATGCAGGATGAACTGCTTCCTAGATTAGAGGAGTTCGAAGATGAAGAAGTTGAAAAGATATTGGCGCTTCTTGCTTTTGAAAAGAATAGGATTGAAGGAAGGCAGGAGTATGAAGAATTGATTGCTAATTTGCTTGTGTTTATTGATGGTGAGAGGAGGCGAGTAAGATGATAGAGGGAGGCGGTTCTAAAAATACAGAAACCAAAAGCACTGATAATGCTGAAACAAAGTCATCTGCGCCTGAAAAACTTTATCAAGAACTGGCAAAAGTCGCGACTAAACTGAATGATATGCTTTTTTCGGAGGATAATGGCGAGAAACAAAATGGAAATGAAGAAACAAAGCATGAAAATGATGGTAAACAAGATAATCGAGAAGCATCGAATGATGATAATGAGAGAGATACAACAGAGAAGAATTCTGATGTGACTTCAGAACTACTTTCACGAAGTATTTCTGAATTGATGGATCGGCTCTTTTCAGATGATAAGGAAGAGAAATCTGAGAGCGATGAAAATAATTCTGAAGCAGAAAAAAACAATTCAGAAGCCAACAAATCAAGTGAAACGGAGACAAACTCACAGAAACAAGATGCGGGAAAAGAGAATAATAATGATTCCAAAGAGGCTGACATTGAAAAGAAGGATTCTATTTTAGAACAAATAGAAAAAACTTTGGGCACACCGGAGGGGATAAAGGCTCTGATTGAGAGACATCCGGAAAAGGCAGAGCTATGGAAGAGTCAACTTGAAGCATTAGAGACTTTAAATGATCCTGAAGCGACACCTGCCGAAATACGAAGTGCGCAGGCTAAACTAAGCATTTTGAAAGGACAGCTTCTTGAAACAGCTGTTAAAGACGCACTAACGGATGCGGGTTTTGATGTTGAATCGCAACAACGTGTTGTAGAAGGCGAAAGTGGTGGCACACGCCCTGATGTGATTGCAAAGAATAATACAGATCATTCGATAGAAGTTTTTGGCGTGACAATTCAGCCAGGGGAAACAGTATCGGTTGAATGCAAATGCGGTGGATCAGCATACATGACAAATCAATTGAATAATCATATTCCTAATCAGTTGTCTGGTCAAGAGGGAACTAAGATACTTCTTACAACTTCGGATATAAAAGATACTCCACCAGGACTTGCAAAAGATGTTTGCGACAAATATGGTGCGAAATTGGTTATTGCAGATGTTAGTGTTGCGGATGTTGAGAATGCCATTAAGGAGGTTGCTGAGTCATGAAGATATACACTATAAAAAATGATAAGTCTGCTGCAGATATTCTTCTGCTTCTTAAATTGAATGCAGATTGCGCAAGATTACACTGGTCTCGCTCAATTAAGGACGTTCCGTCTAATGTTATGAGTGCGCTTGAAACGATAGAGGGATATGTTGAGCATAAGGTAATGAGTATCTGTGGATCAGAAAGAAGTGAATTGACCGAGGATGAGGAAAATGCCTTTTTGAGAGTTGTTAAGAATAATAGAGTTCTTAAAGAGACACTTGGAACAGGCGTTGTGCTAAAGGGAAAACAGGCGACCGAAGTAAAAGAAATCATTAAAACAGAAAAAGGAATGAAAAAGATAGAAGAGGCAATTGAGAGCGGCGAGAATGTTGTGATTTTTTGATACTTAATTAATTGCACTGGCTAGTTGCAAAGTAATTCTTTGCTTCTGGCCATTTGTTTTATGAATTAGTAAGCTTATAAAGAGTACGAGTTGAAAAAAATACAAAAATTTTTATGTCATAGTCTTGACACGAGCGGGTGTTGGAAAAACGTTTGCCGCTAAGAGATTAGCATATTCTATGATGGGTGTCATGGATAAAGAACGCGTAATGATGGTACAGTTCCACCAGAGCTATTCCTATGAAGATTTTATTATGGGATTCAGACCGACGGAAAGCGGTTTTACTCTCAAAAAAGGTGCCTTTTACGATTTCTGTAAAACAGCCGAGATAGACAGTGAGAATGATTACTTTTTCATAATAGATGAGATCAACCGTGGTAATTTAAGTAAGATATTCGGCGAACTCTTCATGCTTATTGAAAGTGATAAGAGAGGTGTTGAACTTAAGCTTCTTTATGCAGATGAAAAATTCTCAGTTCCGGAGAATGTTTATATCATTGGAATGATGAATACAGCTGACAGAAGCCTTGCTCTTATGGATTACGCTCTTCGCCGAAGATTTGCGTTCTTTGATATGAAACCGGGATTTGATACCGATGGCTTTAGGGAGTATAAGGAAGGGCTTAACAGCTCCAAGTTTAATAACCTTATTACCTGCGTTGAACGTTTGAATGGGGTTATCAAAAATGATGATTCGCTTGGAGAGGGATTCTGCATCGGACACAGCTATTTCTGTAATCTGAAGGATACATCAGATCAGACCCTTGCAGGAATAGTAGATTACGAGTTAGTACCGCTGCTCAGGGAATACTGGTTTGATGAGCCCGGCAAAGCCAAGGACTGGACGAACAGTTTAAGGAGCTCGATTAAATGATACCTGTTCAGAACATATATTATATGCTCTCATATGCCTTTAAGGTTTTAAATGAACAAGGCTACAAGAGCGTGGAAACAGAACAATTTCATAACGTGGCAGAGCTTTGTGCGGCAATATTATCAAAAGGTGTATCGTTACAGCTCAAGCGCGGCCTTGGCAGGGAGTATATCTGTGAGACAGAAGAACTAAGTTCTCCGAGAGGGAAGCTTGATATTTCGGAATCCATCAAAACTCAGAGTATGCAGCGGAAAAAGCTTGTTTGTACCTATGATGAGTTTTCGACCAATTCATATATGAACAGGATCATAAAGACTACGATCCTTCTGTAAGCTCCCCATCCCCCAAAAAAGTTAAAAATAGTACCCCTATGGTCTAGAGCCACAGGTGCAGGTACGGGGAGTGAGGGGTAGATCTGGGTAGGACTACTGCTTGTAGTTCACTAGGTTTCACTTTTCAAAGTCAAAACCTTCAGATAGCTTTTTCATATCCCAGGATTTGATTTGCTTATCAATGTGGGTGCCATCTGCATAGGCTTGGGTCCATTGCTTTTCATAGCAATGCTTGAAAAGTGCA
>Ga0256405_10012472_pt1 | contig 10521 bp, 23 predicted proteins | sample RumenRJG_02DNA_FD_189096 | JGI IMG/M metagenome (GOLD analysis project Ga0256405, IMG submission 189096) | Bovine rumen microbial communities from Lethbridge, Alberta, Canada - RJG_02 | ecosystem: Host-associated > Mammals > Digestive system > Stomach > Rumen | place: Canada: Alberta... | reverse complement strand
TATCAGATAATTTTTTATATTGTATTTTTCCTGAATTTTTCCATTGCATTAAAGTGACACCACTTATTTGTAACTATTGTTTAATTTCTTTTGATGTAACGTAATTCATAAATTCAATTATGTTTTTTATTATTTATTTGAAACAAAAATAATAAATTTATATATAAATAATAAAATTATTTAAAATTAAAAATATTATGAAATGGCAGCATTAGTAATTATTAATTGATAGTATTATGACAATAATTAGAATTGGATTAGGACGTTCTGCGAGTGGAGCAGTATTAGATAGTGATACTACATGGTTTAATGATAGCGAAAAAGCCCATGCTATTGAACAGGCAATCAAAACAAAGAAACCAATTTTTGTATCCATAAATGGCAGAGCATATAGAGAAATAACATTAGAACAATTAAAAATTTTATAATATAATTTATATGAAATATGATGAATATATGGACAAGGAATGCATCGAAGTATGTGATTTGTTAAATTTATATCCAGGTGTAAAAATCTTTGAATCTTGCTGTGGACACCTAAAAGAGGCATATATGGTATTTTTCAAGTGTAATAATTTTGTTTCTCTTGGAAAGCTATTCAGATGTGTAAATAGAAATTATTCAAGTGGACAATTTGAAATACTTGTAGATGGGTGTGATACATATCCATGTTGTTGTTTTTGGTTGAGAAGCAAAGAGGTATTCAAAACAGAGGAAGAAATGAATAAGGCTTTGGAAGATTTAAAAGAAAATTTGAAATACTATTTAAATTGTTCAGAAAAGCTTGAAGAATATTTTCAAACAAATGATGGTCATGGATTTGATCTAATGGAAGAAAAAGATATAATATAGTTATGTGGAATTATCTATAAAAATACATTGGGATATTCATTAGAAAAAATAAAAATAAATGATGATGGAACTACCACTCATCTACATTCTGATGAGTTTTTAGATGAACATCCAGAACGGAGAGATAATCCTGAATTTACCAAGGAAGAAGAATTGGAGGCAGCTGAATATTTAGCAAAATTAGCAGAAGCTGATTATAAACAATTTGGTCCTCTACCTTTGAAAATAGAGTAATTGCTATGAAAAGTGTAAAATATATTAACACTTATACACCATTTATTGGCGTTGAACAATTTAAAATAATTGATAAATGGAGTAAACCTACAAAGAAAAACCCATTTCCGCAAACTGCAACAATATATTTAGCAAAAAGATTAAATGCCGGAAAATGGACAGTATTAATTAAAAATGGCAAATATACAGAAGAAGGAATAAAATGGCAATTAAATTATAGATAAAATAAATTATAGATAAAAAGTTATGGCTAAATACGATTACAGACTTAAAGATTTTGAACCTGGTGATATTGTTTGGGTTGATACGCCTTGGTTATGTTGTGATTTTGGTTGTACTCAAAGCATAATTGAAATTGTAGAATTAAAATATGATAAATGCAAATATTTCTTTAAAAAACTTGATCATTTTGCATATTATTATAAAGGCAATGAGGGTGATGTATATGAAATGCCAGCAAATACCGGGTGTTCACCATTAGCAACAAAATCTGGAAAAGAAAATAAATATTGGCATGAAGATTATGACAAATCACAGTGTGTATATGGTCCAAAATCAACAGTGCCGTGTATGATTTGTTCTGCAACATGTCCGACAAGATATAAAGATCTTATTGAAAAAGGAGTTAAGGCGGCGACAATAGATGAATTGGTAAAACAGGAGATTGAAGGACCACTTAATTGGACAGATGAACAACATGCTGCATATCAATGTGCATATGATTTATCTAATGATTGGATGAAAGAGACGCCAGATTGGAGTGATGTAGAAAAAGCATTCCAAATGGGAATTGATTATCATAAACAATTAATTGAAAAAGAAAATAAATCTAAATAAAACATATCATAAACTTTATAATTATGAGTGCAGTTAAAGAAATTAATGATGTTATTCTAAAATTTAACCTTAAGAACAAACCTTTAATGAAGCGACCAACTGATGAGGAAATCGCTAATAATGTGTATGCAAATGCATGGAAACTTGACATGTTATCACAACAATTAAGATATGGTAGAGATATGCATACGCATGTAGTGAATTCCACTTATGGCGATGAAGAACGCTGGCATTTTCCAAAGGATGTAAAAGATAAAATAAAAGATGATACATTATACAAAATTTGGTACAGATTTCGTGATGCGGCTGACCCAATGGATTCAAGTTGTTCATACACAGTTTATTATATTGAAGAGATAAATAAAGAAAGGGACGGTTTGATTCAATATTTAGAGGCATTACTTAAAGAATTAAAGAAATGAATGTGGTAAATATGAATGAAGCTAAAAACCTAATGACAGCAGAGGAGTATTATAAATTTATAAGTAAATAATATGAACGAAATTGAGCTAATTGGAAAAACACCACAAGAAGTAAAAGAGGCACTGGGTGGTGGAATAGGATGGTATATAGTAGATAAAATCGAGGGTGGCAACATTGCAGTGTGGCAATATCGTTTTATGGATTGTGCTTCATTAAGTGTATGGTTCAGAGATGGTGTTGTAATAAAAGTTTTTGAATCTTAAATTATGAATACATCATATTTTGCAAAAATAAAAAATATAGAAAATCCAGTATCTATAGCTGGATGGCCTCCGGCTTTTTATAATGGTCCTAAATATTTGAAATTAGCACCAAAGAAAGAATGGTTCTTTAAATGGAAAGAAGCCAAAGAATCTGGACAATATACAGAGGAAGAAGCAATTGCTATATATAAAGGATTATATAAAAGAACTGTATTAGATATGCTCGATCCTCATCAGGTTTATAAAGAGATATGTAATATATATAATACCGATAATGTAACATTATTGTGTTATGAGAAACCTAGTGATTTTTGTCATAGACATTTAGTCGCAGAATGGTTAAATAATGCTGGTTATAACGTAATAGAAAAAGAATTTTAAATATGACAGAACAAACTAAATATTATTTACAAATTTTATTTTCTGCAATATTTGCAGGAATTTGCATAGGTTTAGCTGGATTTGGATTTTTAACTAATCCTACAATAGGAATATTTTTATTCATATTTGGATTATCAGCAGTTGTAAATTATCAAGTTAAACTATTTACTGGTACAGCCGGTTTTTTAGATAAAGTATCAGATATTTGGATGCTTTTAACATGTTTAGCAGGAAACCTCATTGGATGTTATTTGGTGTCATGTATAGCAATGACATCCCCAAATGAATTGTATTTAGCAGCTGAAACAATTCTAATGAATAGAATAAATCTTGGATGGTTGAAATCCGGAATCATGGCAATTGGATGTGGTATATTGATGTCAGCGTCTGTAGATTTTGCCAGAAAAGGAAAGGATTTTGGATTTTGGTTGCCATTATGTATGGGGGTTCCATTGTTTATTTTATGTGGATTTCCACACTGTATTGCAGACGCATTCTATTATATGGCATGTTCTAGACAATTCTTATGGGCACATTTAGGAGAAACATTAGCAGTATATGGTTCTATAGTTCTTGGAAACTTTATTGGATGTAATGTTTATCATATAAAAGATTTGTTTAAAGACAAAGAAAATAAGGTGTTAATCTTAAATGATTAACACCTTATTTTCTTTGTCTATTTAAAAATGATATATATTATATTAAATAATAATAATTGGGTAATTCCATCTCCTATTGGCGTACTAGGAATAAATGGGTCAACAGGTTCATAACCTGGATTATATCCTCCTGCCCCAGATTTTCTTGGACATGAATTTTGATATGGCGAAGTAGCGCCAATCTAATATATTGTTATAGGCTGAGTGGTATACTATGAATATATCATTGATGATGTGCTTTTAAATTCAGACGTGGGATATTGTGCATGTTGTCCATATATATTCATAGTAAATGATAATAATATTATTATTAACTATATCTGTTTCATTTTTTAATAACCTCCTTTCTGCAGTTGTCATTATCAATAATATAAACTCCTACAGGTGCCAGATTAAACTAATTTATTTTTCTTCCAAGAATATCATATATTTGTATAGAATTATTATATTTAATATTATTAATATCAGTTAAGATATTATCATTTTGTTTTTTGATAATTGAAATATAAAATCTTCCATTACTCTATGATGCATTCGGTGTAAATGTATAATCTTCATTTAATAAATTTGTATATGTATTTTCTTCTATATCGGTTAGCCAAATTGCTTCTATCTAATCATTAATGTATCTTTTATTGTCAAATGAAAACATCATAGATTCTGTAGATCCATTTTTAAATCCAATAGGAATGATAGCTCCAATAGATTCATACGGCAGCGCCAAGAATGAATGCATTATGTTGTTGTTTAAACTATATAATGATAATTTTGAATTATTGCCAAATTCTTTCACTAAATCAGCGTTTAATTCATAATCATTTGTATAGTTTCCATATAAGAATCCTATATGGTCTGAATGGTTTCCTTGAGTTAAAACGATTCCTGTTTCTAATTCAGATATAATAGAATTATTTCTTCTCATTGGAGCAGCCTGTCTTCTGTCTGTCAATAAAAATGTCAGCTCATTCCCTTCAAGAGTCTATGTAAAATAACTATTAAATGATTTCATTTCAAAACCTTTTAATTTATCCTAATAGTATGTTCTAAAACCATCATTTGAATATGTAATATATCTTAATTCATTACCATCTGTTTCTAATTCATATTTTTGAAGTTCATCATTCCATACATAATGTCCATGAATTATTTTTGTTGTGTCTGGTGTAGTATTTACATAGAAATTTGCAAGATATGGGTTTCCAATAAGATTCCAGTTTTTGTTTATTTCCTCTCCATTATTATTGCTATAAATATGAATCATTTTTTCATATTCACCATTCTATAAATGGGCAACCATTGGAAATCTGACAACCGCCTTTTGTTGTCTTTTACCGTTCCATGACATTGGAACAGCATATATAGAATAGCCTTGTCCGGCTATGAATTCTGCTCCAGATTTAGCGTCATCAAATGCTCTCCACGCAGGTCTTCCGGTTGATCTTATTTCGCTGTCATAATAATATGTCTAGTATATTGCATCATTACCATTAATGGGATTATAAACATCTGAGCATTTCACATTATATGGAAGTGCAAGCGGATAATATTCTGCGTAATCTAATGTATAGTCATAATAGATTGTATCATTATTCATATTTTTTATACTACCATTTGCAACTAATTGCGCCCATTTTCTATCTATACCATTCCCTCTCATTATAATTGCCTTAACCTTTAATGTATCATTTGGCAATACAATCACAGAGCCGCCTGCATATATATCAAGTGTAGAATTAATATCAATATTTCTATCTATTGTAAATGTTGCACCATTCATTATTTGAATGTCTGCATTTTCTGGAAATGAAATTACCTAGCTTGCTAATGTGTCATGTGTAATAATAACTGGAATAATTGTATCTATAACAGCAGTAGGTTTTGAGCATTCATTATAAAAAATAATGTGAATCTTATTGCCGGCATATTTATTACTATCTAACAGCATGGTGGTTTCAAGTTTCCAAATGCCGGCATCAATGCTATCAGGTTGAATATCTTCTTCACTCACTTTATTATTTTCAATATAAATATTTGTCCAACCATTATTATCATCTGATATTCTATAAACCCCAGATTTGACATAACAGCTATCAATAAACCATTCTGAAATTTTTGCATCTGTTTTTACAAATAAAGCATGAAGCGCATAATTGGCATTTTTCCTATTTATATATATGTCTATGGGATTATCAACAATAATAGAACCATACATATTTGTCCAGTGAGCAAAGGTGTATCCCTCATTCGGTATTGCTGTTATATGCCAGCTACACGTATCTTCACCTATAATTTCTCCTACTATAACGCCACCTACACCATTTTGGATGGATTTTGTATATGATGAACATGTGCGTACATCATCTGCAAATACAGTTAAACATATAATTAAACCTAATATTGTATGTATAAATTTCTTCATCAATTTTTATTTTATCTTTTGACATAAGCGAACAGATCTTCCAAACCATCTAGATTCTGAAAATTCTTGTGGTCTGCTTGTTGGTCCAAATTGCATATTATAGCTTGTTCCGGATGTTTTGATACTCGCATCAGCGCTCCAATATGCTCCCATACGATTGTATTTGATTCCTATTGAATCATTACCCATACCGCCAGCAGCAGGTAAAAATACTGCGCCTACTGCTTCCATTATTTCCCATTCAGAAAAAGTGTATGTATTTTCATGTGTTTTTTGTGAATAGTCACATGCTTCAAAATTTTCAGCTTCACTTACAAATCTAACAGAAGCAGGTTTCAATTGTTCCCAATTGTCAGGAAGAATTATTAAACCATTTACTATAGTATCTTTTGCCCCGCCATTTCCTGATAATACTATAGAACCAATTCCTCGTAGTTGCCGCGCATTTGGTCTGTCTCTTAATATGTATAATGCTTCAGCCTGTGTTGGCGTTCTTAATGGGTTGTCAATTGTTGATGAATCTAACTAAGCCCAATTACGAATTCCCCAGTCAGCTTTTTCATAATCATCGTGCAAACCTTGTGTTGGGTCTCCACCTAAAATAAAATTGTGCTTTCCTTGAACTTCATGAGGACGAGCTGTTACTTTTTTGTTTGCATTGTGATTTTTTCTCCATAATGATACTGTATCACGTTTTTCTCCTTCATCATCTCCATACCATCCGCTTGCACCCCAAGGAAACAGATCAATCCACCCAAGATATGTTTCAGTATATGATGAAGCACCTTTGTCTGCTCTATAATTATTTGTACATCTTACACCGTTTTCCCAAACTGTACCATATTCTCCATTTCCGGTTGAATTTAAGCCTGAACCTTTTCCTCCTACAAAATCACACTAACGTCTAGCAATTCTCCATTTGCCAGTTGATGGCTGATATTGCAAATTGCCGCGGGCAAATCTTATACGATAAGTTGAATCTGCTGTAAATACGGCATCAATGAATGACCCACCTGTACTAGAAAATAATATAATTGAGCTTGACATATTATCTGAACTAATACATGTCAATTCTTGCCCGCTCGAAAATATTATTAAATGTGTTAAAAACCATAATATAAATATTATTCTTTTCATAATTCAAATGCACTATACATAAAAAGACTAAGTTTCCAACTATTTTTTATTTTTCAAATAGTTTTAAACTTAGCTAATTATTTTTATTATTTATCTTTAAAATAAACAATTGAAAAATAATGAGTATAATAAATAATGACAAATTAAATAAATATTGAATATGGAATTTTATATTTTAGGAAGTTATTTAGCAATTTTATTATATGCGGTTTTTTTGGAAAAAAGGTCATTTTTGGAATATATGACATCTTTGGCTGAGACTATTATTAAAATTATCCATATAAAAAAGATGCATCCATATACATTATTACAAATTTTTAGTGTATTTTTAGTATTTACATCATGGTTTGGAATAATTATATTTTTATTATTTGTAGCAGATTTCCTAATAAATGAATTTAAAAACAAAAAACAAAAAATTGAAAACAATCATTAAAAATTTCATTATTAAATGACTAAAAAAGAATTGGAACTATATCGTAAATGCACAAAAAGATGCAATAATAGAACTCGTTATAATTACGAAATTGAGCATGAATACGATAATGAAATAAATGAAAATGATTACATCAGATAAAAATAAATAATTGAATAAGTATGTTTAAAAATTGGACTTGGAAAGAGTGGGTGGCATTTGCATTGGCAATGTTAGTTATTATTGGTGAAGTTGTGTTGGTATTTGTACAACCATGGTCAGCTTTATTTGTTGCAATTGCTGCAATATTCTCATTTTCTACTGGTTGGATTGCCGGTAAGCATATTGTTATTACAAAATAAACCGAAAAGGCTAATAATTCATGAGTATATTTTCTATATATGTGTTAGGTGGTTGTATCTCTGGCATCATTTTTTTGTTATTGACAAATATTCCATCATTTTTTGAATATTTATGCAGTGATATAGATAAAACAAAAAATGAAATAAAAAATAGTGAAGACTATAGTGATATGGAAATGGCATTGTTAAATGAGATAGATAATAATTCAATAATTGATTTTTTAAACATTATTATTGCATTATTATCATGGGCCGGATTGATATTTATCATAATGCATGTTTTATCATGGTTATTACGCAAATGTAATTTTTAAAAATAACAGATTTATGAAACAGATTATATTTATAGTGTGTGTATGCGTAGGGGTGTCACTAGCATCATGTAATTGTCACTGTGGTTCCGCTAATCATGATCGAGATACTGTGATTATTAATGATACCACGTATGTTGAGCAATTTGACACCGTTTATACTGAATAAAAATGAAAACTGATTAATGATTAAATTGTTTAGAGAGGGCCCTTTAAAAGACTCCCTCTTACATAAACTATTTTTATAAAAATAAAGTATTTTTTCCATTTCAAATATAAATTCATTTATCAAACATAAACAAATGAATTGTTTGAGAAAAACCTCTTAACCAAATCAGTTTTGATTTGGACCCTCACTTTATTAGGATCTCCTTTAAATAAAGGATGATCCTTTTTGGATTTTATAAAGTTATATAATTCTATCAAACTAGTTCCACTAAATTCCGGTATCAATTCTTCCATAGACATCCTCCAAAATTTAATAAAATCTTTAACATCTGGTTGAATTATATTCTTTTTCTGTTCTTTTTGTTTTGTTATATATTGATTAAAATATTCATATCCTCTTCTAGAAATTTCTATAGATGCAAGAACCATGTCTGGTTTATTTAGACTTCTAAACAAGAAATTCCCTATAAAGCTAGAATATTCAGGTTTGACTTCTAACAACTATATTTTATGAATGTTTGTTCTTTTCATTAACTAATTAACAAATGTTGTTCTTAACCAGTGATTATTGCATAATGCATTATAATTCTTTCCTTTATCCTTATCTGAAGACTTCATATTTAAGTTTTCTATAGAAACTATCTGGCATTTATAATATATTGCTTTGTTAATTATGTTTTCTGTAACTTTAATTGTTTCATATGTTCTTTTATTAGATAACTAGATTCTTCTAGGATCATCAGAACTAACATTCTTTAAATCATTTAGATATTTGTATATATCACTGAATTTCTTAAATGAATAGATTCCAGATTCAATGACTTCAAATTCAAAACTAGATTTCCAGTCAACTATGCTCCAACCAATATAGTTTGGATTCATATCTATTCCAAGAACTCTATTTTGGATTTTAATATTTTCCTCCTTATTAGCTAGTTTAGATTCGTCAAATGTTATATAAATATAATCTTTATCTAGTTTATAACTAATTGATATATAATTTGTTAAAGTTAATTTATATAAAGTTTTTAAATAATGTTCCTAATTTTGTCCATAAATTAGTTTAAAATTAAAATGCTATTTAGAATTTGGCTTAAAAGTTATTGATAAGTCAGAATTGATACTGAACTTTCTATTTCCTTTAAACTAGCTTTCTCCTATTGAAGATAGTGGGCTTAATCTATTATACTTGAATTCTTCTTTAGATATTTTATTTTCCTATTTTAATCTATAGTTTTCTTTTCCACCAAATATAAGTTTCAATGGCTTTAGAATAGAATGTTTTTTAATTAAATATTTATGTTCTGTTAATCTTCCTATTTTGAGTTTAAAATCAAGTTCTTTTAATTTCTGTTCTCTAGATTCTTCATGTTCTCTATATCTAGTTTGGAATGATTTATACAGTGAAATTGATTCTTTAACACATGACTATTTAAACCATGAATCTAGATATTCTATATTATTAATATTTAAATAAAGATTTCTTAAATCTTTTTCATTTATATTTCCATTGTTATCACTAATTCTATTATATAAATAATGAAGACATATTGAATACTATGACATATAAATTTTTAATATGTCATAATAACCATTATCCAGACATTTATATTTTAGTTTTAGTGTTAACATATATTTCAAATATAAATTATTGTTTCTTTTATTATTTATTTAAGAATTTTTTGATAAAAATTCATTTTCTAAAGATTTTTTTAATTCCTTTAATTCTGTTCGTCTATTAGAATAAAGTTTCATTGAAAAATGATGTAATATTGATATAAAATCTTGTGTTAATTCCTACTAAAAATCTTCTTCAGCTGTTAAATTAACAACAACAATTTCAGTATTAAATAATTTAAATAAATGTTCAAAATATCCATATCCAAATCTAGTTAATCTATCTTTATAACTAATATATACTTTATCAACTTTATATTCTTTTATTAGTTCTATTAATTCATTTAATCCTTTTCTGTTTTCATTCATACCAGATGCAATATCACTTATTACCTAATCTGGAATTATTCCATTTTTAACACAAAATTCTTTTAATAATTGTT
>Ga0256405_10012471_pt1 | contig 10522 bp, 9 predicted proteins | sample RumenRJG_02DNA_FD_189096 | JGI IMG/M metagenome (GOLD analysis project Ga0256405, IMG submission 189096) | Bovine rumen microbial communities from Lethbridge, Alberta, Canada - RJG_02 | ecosystem: Host-associated > Mammals > Digestive system > Stomach > Rumen | place: Canada: Alberta | collected... | reverse complement strand
TTCAAGAACATAGAGGCAGATCTGTATCAGCCTCTCTTTGAAAACGCAGTAAGATATTTCAGAGGCGAATAATGGATACCAGTGATATCATCCACGATGGTGTTTCCATCAAGATCTACAGCGCTGACGAGCCTGACAAGGTGGTGATCAGCTTCACCGACGATATCACCGCATTCTACAAGATCAAGAAGGCGGTGATCAACGGCAAGGGCGTGTGGTGCAACAACATTTCCTCGATGATTTCGAGGGCCCTCCAGAAGGAGGGGGTGCCTACGTATTTCGTGCGCCAGCTTAATGACACCCAGCAGCTTTGCTACAAGGTAAACGTGTTCCAGCTGGAAGTGATCGTGAGGAATGTCATCGCCGGCTCCCTTTCCCAGAGGCTTGGCCTTGCGGAAGGCACCGTCCCTGCGGAGCCAATCATCGATCTCTGTTACAAGAACTCGAGTCTTGGAGACCCGCTCATCAATGAGTATCACGCCATTGCACTGGGTCTTCTTCGCAAGGAAGAACTCGAGCGCATCAAGGACCTCACGGTGAAGATCAACGAGATTCTGGTTCCGATATTCAAGAGCATAGGCATCACGCTGGTGGACTTCAAGATCGAGTTCGGCCGTATGCCGGACGGTTCAATCGTGATGGCGGACGATATCACCCCAGACAGCGCCCGTTTCTGGGACATAGAGACCGGAGAGCGTCTTGACAAGGACCGTTTCCGCAATGACAGCGGCCGTGTCGGCTATGCTTACCAGACTGTATATGAACGTCTCAAGACTTTGAACTTATGATAAAGGATCTGAAAGGAATTCACGAAGAATGCGGAGTATTCGGCATCTGGGGCGTCCCTAACGCTGCCGAGCTTACATACTACGGTCTCCATTCCCTCCAGCACAGAGGCCAGGAAGGCTGCGGTATCGTCAGCGTCAATGACGAGGGCACGCTCGGAAGGATCAAGGGCCTCGGCCTGGTAACCGAAGTCTTCAACAACGAGAACCTTAGCAAGCTGCCGGGCAGCATGGCCATCGGGCACGTTCGTTATTCCACCACCGGCGGCAACAATATCGACAACGTCCAGCCGTTCCTGTTCAAACACAATTCCGGCGATTTCGCCCTTGCCCACAACGGCAACCTTGTAAACAGCAGGCAGCTGCGCAAATATCTTGAAGACAGGGGCAGCCTTTTCCAGAGTACTTCGGGCTCGGAGATTCTCGCCCATCTTATCAAGAAGGACGCGGGGGAGCGTTATCGTCCGCGTATCTATCCTATTGTCGAGGCCCTCAATATGCTTGAAGGCGCCTTCGCTTTCCTTATCATGACGCAGAACCGCATCTATGCGGCCAGGGATAAATACGGACTCCGTCCGCTTTCAATCGGAAAACTGGGAGACGGATATGTCATCTCCAGCGAGACCTGCGCGTTCAGCGTTGTCGGAGCTGAATTCATCAGGGATGTGGAGCCGGGTGAGATTGTCACCATCGACCATCACGGCATCCGCAGCACCCGTTACTCGGAATACCAGCGTCACGCTATGTGCGCCATGGAATATATCTATTTTGCCCGTCCGGACAGTGACATCGAAGGGGAGAACGTCCACGCCTTCCGCAAGGAAACCGGAAAGATTCTCTTTGAAGAGGCTCCTGTGGATGCGGACATCGTAGTGGGAGTGCCGGACTCCAGCCTCAGTGCCGCCAGCGGCTATGCCGAGGCCAGCGGACTTCCTTACGAGATGGGACTCATCAAGAACAAGTATATCGGAAGAACCTTCATCCAGCCTTCGCAGGAACTCCGTGACAAGGGCGTCAAGATGAAGCTTTCTCCGGTCAAGAGTATAGTTGAAGGCAAGAGACTCATCCTTATCGATGACTCCATCGTCCGCGGAACCACTTCCCGCCGCATCGTAACGATGCTGCGCGAGGCAGGGGCCAGGGAGGTGCACGTCAGGATAGCAAGCCCTGAACTTCAGTATCCTTGCTTCTACGGCGTTGATATCAGCACCAGGAAGGAACTTATATGCGCGGACAAGACTGTTGAGCAGGTCCGTGACGCAATCGGAGCTGATTCCCTTGCATTCATCTCACACGAAGCGCTCTACAGGGCGGCCAAAAGGTCAGACCTTTGTCTTGCGTGCTTCAAGGGCAAGTACCCTACGGAACTTTATGAAGGAAATATAATTTAACACAATACTATGGCAGTAGATTACGAAAAGGCAGGCGTTAGCCTGGAAGCCGGATATGACGTTGTCCGTCGTATCAAGAAACACGTTGCATCAACCGACAGACCTGGATGTATGGGTAATATCGGTTCATTCGGCGGTATGTTTGACCTTGCATCTCTGGGAATCAAGGAACCGATTCTCGTCGGTGGAACCGACGGCGTGGGAACCAAGCTCAAGATTGCTTTCGAGATGGACAAGCACGACACAATCGGCATCGACGCAGTTGCTATGTGCGTGAACGATGTCCTTGCACAGGGCGCCGAGCCTCTTTTCTTCCTCGATTATGTGGCCCAGGGAAAAAACATCCCTGAGAAGGTTGAGGCCATCGTTGCCGGTGTGGCCGAAGGCTGCCGTCAGGCAGGCTGCGCCCTCATCGGAGGTGAGACGGCCGAGATGCCGGGTATGTATGAGAACGGCGAGTATGACATCGCCGGCTACACGACCGGAGTGGTTGAGAAGTCAAAACTCATCGACGGCACCAAGGTAAAGGTGGGCGACGTTCTCGTTGGAATCGCTTCCACGGGTATCCATTCAAACGGATTCAGCCTTGTCAGGAAGATCTTCGCCGACGCTAAGCTGGACCTCCACTCAAGGTACGACGAACTCGGCGGCCAGGTTCTCGGCGAGGTGGCGCTCACCCCGACCAGAATCTATGTAAAGCAGGTTCTTGACGTAATCCGCAACTGTGACGTTCACGGTGTTGCGCATATCACCGGTGGCGGCTTTGACGAGAATATCCCTCGTATCCTCAGGGAAGGCCAGGGCATCTTCATCGAGGAAGGCACCTGGGAGATCCTTCCTATCTTCAAGTTCCTTGAGGCAAAGGGCAACATCCCTCACAGGGAGATGTTCAACATCTTCAATATGGGTGTTGGTATGGTTCTCGCCCTCGATGCAAGCGAGGCTCAGAAAGCAATTGACATTCTTGCAAAATACGGCGACAAGGCAACCGTCATCGGAAAGGTTACCGACAAACCGGGAGTTGACATTAAATTGAAGTAAGAGATATGAGAGCACTTATCAGCGTAAGCGACAAGACGGGCGTGGTTGAGTTCGCAAAGGAACTCGAGGCCCTTGGCTGGGAGATTCTTTCCACCAGCGGTACAATGAAGATGCTCCGCGAGGCCGGAGTGAAGGTAACAAGCGTCAGCGACGTAACAGGTTTCCCTGAAATCTGCGACGGACGCGTGAAGACCCTTCATCCGAAAATCCACGGCGCCCTTCTGGCACGCCGCGACGTGGCTGACCATATGGATCAGCTCAAGAAGAACGGCATCGAGAAGATTGACCTCGTCTGTGTAAATCTCTATCCATTCCGCGAGACCATCGCCAAGCCGGACGTGACGATGGAGGACGCCGTCGAGCATATCGACATCGGAGGCCCTTCAATGCTCCGCAGCGCAGCCAAGAACTGGGCGGCCGTTACCGTTGTGGTTAATCCTGAGGATTACAAGACCGTGCTTGACGAGATCAAGTCAACTGGCGACACCACTCCTGAAACCCGTCTCCAGCTCTCTGCAAAGGCATACACCCATACCGCAGAGTATGATATGGCAATCGCCACATACATGCGCGCGCAGGCTGGACTTAACGAGAAGCTTTTCCTTGAGTACGACCTCAAGCAGAGCCTCCGTTACGGTGAGAATCCTCACCAGAATGCCAAGTTCTACGCCACAAAGGAGGCTGTTCCTTTCTCTCTTGCAACAGCCGAGCAGCTTAACGGCAAGGAACTGTCATACAACAATATCCAGGATGCGAATGCCGCCCTCAACATCGTGCGCGAGTTTGCGGACGTTCCGTTCTGCGTAGGTCTCAAGCATATGAACCCTTGTGGAGCCGCTATCGGCAAGGATGTAGTTGAGGCCTGGAACAAGGCTTATGAGGCTGACAAGGTCAGCATCTTCGGAGGTATCGTGGCAACCAACCAGGAGATTAACGCCGAGGTTGCGGAGCTGATGAAGCCTATCTTCCTTGAAATCATCATGGCTCCTTCATTCACAAAGGAGGCCCTCGATATCCTCACCACCAAGAAGAATCTCCGTCTTCTCAAGGTTGACATGTCTGCCGATACCAAGACCCGTATGCAGTATGTCAGCATGAACGGCGGCCTTCTTGCCCAGGATCAGGATACGGTCACAAAGAAGATTACCGCAGATATGTGCGTTACCGAGGTAAAGCCTACCGAGGCTCAGCTTACAGACCTCCAGTTTGCCTGGAGAATCGTAAGCACGTCAAGTCAAACGCCATCGTGGTTGTCAAGGACGGTATGACGCTTGGAGTCGGCGCCGGCCAGATGAACCGTGTGGGCAGCGCCGCCATCGCCCTTGAAGAGGCTGAAAACTCTCTCAAGGCAGCGGGCAAGGATATCAAGGCCGAGGGCCTTGTAATGGGATCCGACGGATTCTTCCCGTTCGGTGACAGCGTGGAGACGGCTGCCAAGTATGGCATCAAGGCCATCGTTCAGCCTGGCGGCAGCGTACGTGACCAGGAAAGCATCGATGCAGCCAACGCAAACGGCATCACGATGCTCTTCACAGGAATGAGACATTTCAAGCACTGATTATGAATAAGAAAGTACTTGTAGTAGGAGGCGGAGGAAGAGAGCATGCCATTGTGGATGCTCTCAGCCGCAGCTCCAGGGTATCAAAGATATACTGCGCACCGGGAAATGCGGGCATCGCCCGTCAGGCCGAGTGCGTGCCGATCAAGGACAATGACGTGGAGGCTCTCGTAGCCTTCGCCAGGAAGGAGGGTATCGACCTTACCGTGGTAGGACCGGAAGTCAGTCTTGCCGCTGGAATTGCAGACGCCTTCCAGGCTGCGGGACTGCGCATCTTCGGACCTTCCAGGGCCGCTGCCACAATCGAGTCTTCAAAGGATTTTGCAAAGGCTCTGATGGCAAAATACAATGTTCCTACGGCTGCTTATAAGACATTCTCGGATTACGCGGAGGCACTTGCCTATGTGAAGGCGGGAAAGTTCCCTGTAGTGCTCAAATATGACGGCCTCGCTGCCGGCAAGGGCGTCGTTATCCCTGAAAACCTTCAGGATGCGGAGGCTACTCTCAAGGATATGCTTCTGGATGACAAGTTCGGCCACGGAAAGGTAGTGGTGGAGGAATTCCTTACCGGTCCGGAGTTCTCCTTCATGTGCTTCGTAAACGGAAAGGAGGTCTATCCTATGACCCTCTCACAGGACCACAAGCGCGCCTTCGAAGGTGACAAAGGCCCTAATACGGGAGGAATGGGAGCATATTCTCCTGTTCCTATCATCCCTGCGGAGGACGAGGCGTTTGCCCTCGAGAACATTATGAAGCCGGTTGCTGCCGCAATGGTGGCTGAGGGCTGTCCTTTCAAGGGCGTTCTCTACGGAGGTCTTATGAAGACCCCTGACGGAGTAAAGGTCATCGAGTTCAACTGCCGTTTCGGAGACCCTGAGACTGAGGTTGTCCTTCCGCGTCTTCAGAGCGATATCTACGATATCTTCTCTGCCATCGTGGACGATACTCCGATGCCTGAAATCAAATGGCAGAAGGAGGCTACCCTCGGATTCGTTCTGGCTTCCAAGGGATATCCGCAGAGTTATGAGAAGGGCTTCGAGATCAAGGGCTTCGAAAACGCCCTCAGTGACCCTTCCGTCAGAATCTACCATATGGGAACATCTGAGCGTGACGGCAGAATCGCCACTTCGGGAGGCCGTGTACTTATGGTGCTCGCCTCAGGCGCAGACCTTAAGGAGGCTCAGGCAAAGGCTCTCGCCGCTGCCGACAAGATAGAGTGTGAAAATCTTTTCAAGCGCCGCGACATCGGCTGGCGCGTGCTTTAATATTATGGCAAAAGTTATAAGTGGCAAAGACCTTTCGACAAGGCTGAAGGCTGAGATGGCAGCTCAGGTGGCTACCTTCCCTGAGAAGTACGGACGCGTTCCGCATCTTGTGGTCATTCTCGTAGGCGAGGATCCTGCAAGCCAGAGCTATGTCAAGGGCAAAGGCAAGGCGTGCGAGGTGGTGGGCATCAAGAACACCACCATCCTGCGTCCTGCAACAATTTCAGAAGAGGAACTGCTCGGCCTGATTGCCGAGCTCAACGCAGACAGCTCCGTTGACGGAATCCTTGTCCAGCTTCCTCTTCCAAAGCACATCAGCGAGGATAAGGTAATCGCTGCAATTTCCAAGGAGAAGGACGTTGACGGCTTCCATCCTCTCAACGTGGCTGCTCTCTGGCAGAAACAGCCTTGCACTGTGGCCTGCACCCCTAAGGGCATCATCAAGCTCCTTAAGGAGGCCGGCGTGGAGATAGCCGGCAAGAGGGCGGTTGTGATCGGAAGAAGCAATATCGTGGGCCTTCCTGTGTCCAAGCTCCTTCTGGATGAGAATGCAACCGTGACAGTATGTCACAGCCGTACAAAGGACCTTGCCAAGGTGTGCCGTGAGGCTGAAATACTCGTAGTGGCAATCGGAAAAGCCAGGTTCGTTACTGCCGATATGGTGGCTCCCGGCGCCGTTGTCATCGACGTCGGCGTGAACAGGGATCCTGAGACCGGCAAACTTGTCGGCGATGTGGACTATGATGCAGTGGAACCGCTTGCATCTGTGATTACTCCTGTCCCTGGCGGAGTCGGCCCTATGACTATCTGCTGTCTCATGGAGAATACCATCGAGTGCTTTCTTAAGAGAAACGCATAGGTTTAATACTGGAAATTTGCTATCTTTCGAGGTTAATATATATTAAACCTCGATATTATGTCACTGAACAAAGCAATGCTTATCGGTAACGTTGGCAAAGATCCAGATGTACGTTACCTTGACGGAAAGAATTCTACACCTTCTTCAAATGCGAAGGTGGCCTCATTTACGCTCGCAACCACGGACAGATACCGTGACCGTTCGGGCGCGCTTCAGGAAAACACCGAGTGGCATAATATTTCAGTCTGGGGCAACCTTGCCGACACTGTTGAGAAGTATGTGAAGAAAGGAACCCAGATTTATGTCGAGGGAAGAATCCGTACCAGGTCCTGGACTGACCAGACCGGAGCAAAGAGGTACACGACGGAAATCGTGGCTTCCAATATCCAGCTCCTCGGTCGCAAGGACTCTGCAGAGACGGCGGCACCGGCTGCCCCTGCGCCAGTCCAGGCAGCAGAGCCTGTGGCCCAGCCTTCCGCTCCGGTGGTGGATGAAAACCCTTCAGACGACCTTCCATTCTAGAAAATTGATTTAAAACAGATATGAAAATTGATGTAGTACTTGGTCTCCAGTGGGGAGACGAGGGTAAAGGAAAGATTGTGGATGTACTTGCAGGAAGATATCCTGCCGTAGCCCGTTTCCAGGGCGGCCCTAACGCAGGTCATTCACTTCATTTTGACGGAAAGAGTTTTGTAGTACGCAGCATTCCTTCAGGAATTTTCAGGGAGGGATCCGAGAACATCATCGGTAACGGTGTGGTTCTTGATCCTGTGACCTTCCGTGAGGAGTGCGAGAATATCATCAAGACCACAGGTATCGACCCAAAGAAGAAACTTGTGGTTTCAAAGAAGGCTCACCTCATCCTTCCTACCCACAGACTCCTTGACGCAGCCAACGAGGCTGCTGCCGGCAAGGGCAAGATCGGTTCAACCCTCAAGGGTATCGGACCTACATATACGGACAAGGTAGGACGTCACGGCCTCCGCGTGGGTGATATCCTTACCTCTGACTTCGCAGAGCGTTTTGCCAAGCTCAAGGCACGTCACGCTAAAGAGATTGCAAACCTCGGTTATGAGTGCGATATCAACGCAGGCGAGGCAGAGTGGATGAGCGCCATCGAATACCTCAGGCAGTTCAAGCTCGTTGACTGCGAGTATTTCGTAAACAAGTGGCTCGATGAGAAGCCTATGCTTGCTGAAGGCGCCCAGGGTTCACTTCTTGACGTGGATTACGGTTCATACCCATTCGTGACATCGTCTTCAACCACAATCGGAGGCGTCTGCACCGGTCTTGGTGTGGCTCCGTCAAGGGTTGGCCACGTATATGGTATCTTCAAGGCATATTGTACGCGTGTCGGCAGCGGTCCGTTCCCTACTGAGCTCTTTGATGAGACAGGTGAGAAGATCCGTCAGATCGGTCACGAGTTCGGTGCGGTTACAGGACGTCCTCGCCGCTGCGGCTGGCTTGACCTCGTAGCCCTCAAGTATGTTGTTATGATTGACGGCGTTACAGACCTCATCATGATGAAGTCCGACTGCCTGGATGACTTTGATACAATCAAGGTCTGCACCTCATACAAGGTCAACGGCGTAGAAACCGATCAGGTTCCTTTCGACATCGCTGCTGAAATTGAGCCGGTATATACCGAGTTCAAGGGCTGGAAACAGGATCTCAGCGGCATCCGCTCTGAGAAGGACCTCCCTAAGGCTTTCACCGATTACGTGAAGTTCATGGAGGACTATATCGGCGTGCCTGTCAAGATCATCTCTCTCGGCCCTGACCGTGAGGCAACCATCGAAAGATAATTATGGCAAAGACAATAAGGGACTCGGCAGCCTTCAGATGGCTGGTTCTCGTCATGGTTTCCCTGACGATGTTCTCAGTGTATCTCGTTACTGACGAGTTCTCTCCTTTGAAGACCTTCCTTGAAATCCATAACGGGTGGGACAGTGCTGCGTATGGCTGGTTCAGCAGTTCATACTCTATGTTCAATGTCTTCCTGTTCATGCTCATCCTGGGAGGTGTTGCGGTGGATAAATTCGGCATCAGGATAGCCGGACTCGGCTCCTGCCTTGTATGTCTGGCGGGTATCGTGGTCCAGTATGTGGCCATGCGCTCGTCCCTGGAAGGCACCGTCCGTTTCTTTGGAAATGAACTTTCCAGGGAGGTGTTCTGGGCTTCCATAGGCTTCGCTCTCTTTGGAATCGGTTCTGAGACGGCCGGAGTTGCGGCTACCAAGGTTATCGCCAAGTGGTTTACCGGATATGAGATGGCCCTTGCCATGGGCGCCCAGGTGGCTTTGGCAAGACTCGGACAGGCCGGCGCAATGGTTCTTCCACCTTTCGTGGCGGAAACCTTCGGCTCTGCAAGTTCCGTAGTAATGATGGGCCTCATCCTTGTGGCAATGGGTACCGTCCTCTACCTTGTCTTCATGGTTCTTGACGGCAAACTCGACAGGCAGATTGGAGAATCAGCCCAGGAGGAGTCCGGAGAGGAATTCCGCTGGGAGGATTTTGTGTCCGTCCTTAAGAACCCTGCGTTCTGGATGATTGCGCTTCTGTGCGTGCTCTTCTATTCTGCGGTGTTCCCGTTCCAGAAGTATGCAACAGACCTTATGGTCAATAAATTCGGCGTATCACAGACCGTTGCGGGCACGATCCCTGCGGTTCTGCCTTTCGGATGTATCTTCCTGACTCCTCTGTTCGGCAGCATTTACGATACCAAGGGACACGGTGCAGACCTTATGATCCTCGGAGCCGGCATAATAACCGTGGTACACGTACTCTTTGCAATGCCGTTCGTGGATAAGGTCTGGATGGCCTATGCCCTTATGGCCCTTCTTGGAATCGGCTTCGCCCTTCTTCCGTCGGCTCTGTGGCCTTCGGTTGCCAAGATTATCCCTGCCAAGCAGTTCGGTACGGCCATGTCCCTCACGTTCTATATCCAGAACATCGGTTTGTGGGGCGTGCCGCTTCTCATCGGAACGGTTCTTGCACGCTTCTGCATTACCGGTCAGGTGACGGAGGCGGAAGGCCTCGTCAGAAATACTTATGATTATACAGTTCCTTCCCTTATCTTTGCGATGTTCGGTGCCGTATCAGTGCTGATTGCCATCGGAGTTAAGGTGCTTGACAAGAAGAAGAATTACCATCTTCAGGAACCTAATATTCAGAATTAAGTTGTTAGAAAAGGTTAATTATCCTGCAGATATCCGTAGTTTCAGCATAGAGGAACTTAAAGCTCTCTGTGCTGAAATACGTCAATATATGGTGGAGTGCTGTTCCGTCAATCCGGGCCATCTTGGCTCGAGTCTCGGAGCGGTAGAGATAATCACAGCCCTTCATTACGTATACAATACTCCTAAGGATAAGATAGTGTTCGACGTGGGCCATCAGGCTTACGCCCACAAGATTCTTACGGGCCGTAAGGAAGCCTTCCGGAAGAACCGTATGAAAGGCGGTCTTTCAGGTTTCCCTAATATCTTCGAAAGCGAGTACGACGTTTTCGGGGCAGGTCATTCTTCCACCTCGATTTCCGCGGCTCTCGGACTCTCCGAGGCGGCCAGGATGAGGGGAGGCGATGAGAAGGTGGTAGCCTTGATCGGAGACGGCGCCCTCACCGGA
>Ga0256405_10012469_pt1 | contig 10524 bp, 11 predicted proteins | sample RumenRJG_02DNA_FD_189096 | JGI IMG/M metagenome (GOLD analysis project Ga0256405, IMG submission 189096) | Bovine rumen microbial communities from Lethbridge, Alberta, Canada - RJG_02 | ecosystem: Host-associated > Mammals > Digestive system > Stomach > Rumen | place: Canada: Alberta... | reverse complement strand
ACTACAACAAAGATGTTTCGTCGGGTGTGATTTGTGAATACCTTTTTGAGAACACAGAAGGAGAACAATGAACGTGATGTTTGTAAAACAAAACACAGAACCTATCCCCATCGACACCATCGAAGATGAACATGAATCTTTCCGCGATTACCAGCCATCATTCTGGTGGAACAATCGCCGGTACTATCTCGATGACTTCATCCGCTGCCATGATAATCCCTGGGTAAGTCCCGGCTCAGGGGTCCCAGAGCACATTCATGGCTACGAATCTGACTGCTATGTCAATCCGTTGTTCATCGAACTGATCGGCGGCAGTGCCGTAAACATTTATATTGAAAAAAGGTGAATAACATGAAATCAATTCAGGACATTATTGATAATCAAGGCGCAGAAGCATACCGTACCGAACGGGACCAGCTGAAAATGGCACTGATGGAATTAGTCACAGCCTACAAAGCAAGCAGTTCCCCCGCCGAAACCCTTGACCAACTGTCTGACATCGAAGCTGCAGAAACAGTGATTGCAACGCTTGTAAACTTATCTGCTCATGATGGACGTATCAGCAACGAAAACAAAAAGTGGGCTTCCAAGGTTGGCTATAACGATGCCGATGCGCTCAGGATAGGCCTGATTGGCGACGAAATACACCGGGCACATCTGAATCAGCTTGCATCTGCTATTCAGGTCCGGGCTCGTGTCAATGATATTGGCGACCTCCGCAAATGTTATGGCAGTTCAGAAACAGCGCCGCCTGCACTGAAACGTGCACTGATTCTCGCCCATCGAATCATGATGAAACGTATGGAAGAAGAATCTGAGAATAGCAACAACTCATCTGACTAACGCCACTTAACATCCCTAACTATATGAAGAACACGAAATATACCCCCTGATCTTCCTCTGTATAAATCCGTCATAATAGCCCTCTGACCGGAAGGTCGTTGTGCATTTCCAGAAAGGAACTTAGATCCAAAATGACATGGGACAGACTTTACCGATTATCGGATGACTATCTTTATATCTGCCATGAAGCCGATGAAGGCTGGAGCTATGCATTCTACTCACGGGACAGCATCTCTTGCGCATATTCCCTCGCCGATGGGGGCTACATTGATGGTGAAAACAATACCAGCATTGACGATATTGCATCTCTTGCTGCCTATCAGCTTAAAGCCAACAGTGCTCCTATAGCAATGGATTTGTCGTTTCGGCAATTTGTAGAACAAGTTGATACCAGATCGGATATCACAATCCGTGGCATCAGAATCTTCCTGTCTCCGGAACTGAAAAAGGCAGGGATTGAAGCTCTGCCACCTCATATCTTACCAGAAGTTCGGCGTATCATTGACCGCCGTCTTTCCAGTCCCATCTTGCTTATGCATAACCTGATGGGCTGGAAAATGCACTTCATTTCGAAAGACAAACTTCCAGACACGAAACCTGTCTACGTAGAACTTCCTGATGCAACAGGTTGGCTTTATCCGGATAATAACGTCCATCCTGATGAAATCGGAGAATATGATACTTCATGGGCTTACCGCTTGTGGATGGAACCCATCTTCATCGAAAAAAGACGTAATGACATTGTTATCGATGTTGAATAAAAACAAGCACGAGTACTTTTTGAATTATACGAGTGTGTTATCGAGTGAAATGATTTTGATTATTTCGCTCAGATTGCATTTTATCCCCAGCAGAGTACAGAAGTCGATTAAAAATCGCACCTGATTAACGCTGGCGTCTCACAGAGCGAAAGGAGAACCGTATGAATTGGACCGAAGCAAAGCACCGAATCCATGAGCGCCTGATCTCTTCAGAACAGTCTAACAAATATAACCTGCTCGTGAAGGTTGGCGTAGCCGCCGATGTCTACCGTACCTGGTATATCGAAAAGCCAGGCCATATGATCGCAGTTACTTTTCCGATGCTCCAGCAGTGGACTGTACAGGATAATATCTCCATTCCTGATCTCGAAGCTGCCGCCGCTCAGAATGACGGTGAGAGTTACTTTGTCCGGAAGATGTCCGAAATTCTCGGTTTTGCTGATGACTCCACCTCGCAGATGTATGTCGTCAGTAAAGCAGATGGCATGTTTGGCGCTACTGCAGTGCTCGATGATACTGTGCAGTCCCGGCTTCAGGATATCTTTCCTGAAGGATTTTATATCCTCCCGTCTTCTGTACATGAAGTCCTTGCGGTATCTGCCGACACTGCATCCCCTGACGATCTGGCATTCATGGTCAAAAGCATCAACCGGGACCAGGTATCTGAAGAAGACCGCCTCAGTGATCACGTTTTCACCGTAGAACACGGCAGCCTCACCATCGCCGCATAAGAAAGGACCTGATTATGAAAGTGCTTATGGTAGAGCCCATGAAGGCTCCTTACACAACTGAGCTCAATAACACTCTGGATAACCTTCAGAAAGCCGTTGATGGCTATATCCAGGTACTGTATCCGTTCGACGACTCTGCCTGCATCATCTGTAATGAAGAAGGCAAGCTTACCGGCCTGCCACTCAACCGGGCAGTGCGTGATGACAGCGGCGAGATCTACGATATTCTGGCTGGGACATTCATCATTACCGGTTTGACAGAAGATGATTTATGCAGCCTGTCCGATAGCCAGCTGGACGAATACACAAGATTGTTCCAGCATCCGGAAACGTTTATGAAAATCGGTCGAGAAATCTTCGCCATTCCTGTGTGAGAAAGGAGTCCACCATGAGCGAAAAAACAAATGCAATTATTAAGCAGCTTCACGATGGCGTTGAAGAAGTGTTTGCGACACGATTTCAGGACTATCTGAATTTCCTGGCATCGTTCCGGCAGTATAGCTTTGGCAACACTCTGCTGATCATGCTTCAGACTGGAGGCAACGCTTCCTACGTTGCAAGTTATACCGACTGGCGTACCAAGCACCATCGCCAGGTCAAGCGCGGCAGCAAGGCCATTAAGATCATCGCGCCGCATACATATACAGAAAAGGTAGGTGACGATGATGTTCAGCGCATTGGCTATCATGTTTGTTCTGTATTTGATTACGAGCAGACAGAAGCTTGTCCGAATTGTGACGATTCCACTGAAGATATTCCTGTTCTGTGCAGGACTCTTGACAATTCTCTTTCTAATAGAGATAGTGATCTCTTTAATGTGCTTGTAGACAGTATCTGTCCTGTTCCTGTTTCGTTCGAGAAAATCAAGGGCAAGGCCAACGGCTATTATGACCCTGAAAATCTCAAAATCGTGCTAAACGAGAAAATCAAAGGAACCGTGCAGTCCGTAAGTACATTGATTCACGAAGCCGGGCACGCCTGGACCTGCTGCGACGATGACACAGAAAAAGAAATGGACAGAGCGACGAAAGAAGTAGTCGCCCAGAGCATATCCTATATTGTTGCCACATATTTCGGAATCGATAACAGTGAGTACACTTTCGATTATGTCTGCTCCTGGAGCAAGGACCGTTCTCATAAGGAACTGACCAACAGTCTTGATGTGATCCGGAAGACTTCCAATGATATGATCGAACGTATCGAAGAAAGGCTGTTGAAAGATGTCGCCTGATATTACGCTTGAAAGTATACGAGCATACAGAGATTATCATGACAAGTTGTACTGGTCACCGCCTGACTTTCACCGTGATCTTGATGAACATATTACAGGACAGGACGAAGCAAAACGCATTGCTTCAACTGTCCTGTATAATCATCTCGAAGGACGCCCCTCTGTCACGCTGTTTCACGGCAACACAGGATGTGGAAAAACCGAATTGTGGCGGGTCTTACAGAAAGACTTCCACATGATATATATCTTCGATAGCAGCACCATGTCTGCTGAAGGATGGTCAGGATCTAACAAATTGAGCAGTCTGCTTCGTCAAGTCAGACCGGAATGGAGACGGAAGGCGATTCTCGTATTCGATGAGTTCGACAAACTGATCACGCCTCGCTATGCTTCAGGTGGTGGTGGATGGAACACATCACTGCTGCTTCAGGAGCAACTGCTGAAGATGTGTGACCACGATATTCTCTATTTCGGTGCTGAGCGTGAGTCTCCTGCCTTCTCCCTGAACTGTGAAGGTGTAAGTGTTGTGTTCCTTGGTGCTTTTTCCTCTCTGAAAAAGCAGAAAGCAGAGCAGAAACAGGCAATCGGCTTCTCTGCGTCCATACGGCAAGAGAACACGGCAAATGCTCTGACTATCCAGGATATCATTGACTTTGGACTCATTCCGGAGCTTGCCGGACGTATCATGCGCATTGTACAGATGGATGATTTGACCATTCAGGACTACATTCAGATTGGTACTAACGAAGTCAAACGTCTGGAAGAAATGTACAAGAAGCCGATTCAGTGTGACCCTTCAATCCTTGTGATGCTTGCACGTATGGCAATCAAAGAAGGATTAGGAGCACGGTTTATCAAGCACAAACTCCGCATCATGGTTGAAGATACGACACAATACTATGATCCGCTGGCAGACTCTATCACTCTGACATATCAGCATGAAGGAGCATTGCCTTATGAATCAATGCGGTGCACTCCGGCACCCGTGACCTGAAAACGGGTCTTTCATATAGAAAAGGGATGATTTGAATCGAATGGTTCAGCTCATCCCTTTTCTCTTTCTTGATGATGATGGATTGACCATTGACAGAACACGTTAATCACTCTATAGTGCACCTGTCAACAGCGTACTCCAAAAGAAGGCCGATCACTTCATTGCGGCTGCGGCCTGAGTCAGACGCTATTTCGTCTATACGATTCACGATATCCTCACGTACCCTGACAGAAAAGACGCGGAACCCATCCTCGCCCCTTTTACGTGTGATCACCAGATGCTCTTCATTCACTTTTATCACCGTCCTTTAACCGTTTCATGTTCATCATAGTGTTGACGCATGAAACTTTATATGTTAAAGTAATGTGTTACATTATGTTCATAAATGAACATATTTCATGTTCTCTCGAATGGTTCGTTGCATTATTTGAAAAAGGGACCGGGACATTCCAGTAATGCTCTGGGATGCCCCGGTTTGTTGCGCCATTAAAAGATTTTGAAAAACATTACAACCACCAGTACTCCTCAATCGTTATATGCATGTAAGCAAATCATGGATAGCGGAAAGGAGTGGTCTGTATTGGTTGAAGCAGTACTAAAGAAGATCATAAAAGCAGCAATCGAAGCCTTCCCGATTGACAAGGAGCGAAAAGCTATCATATTGCGGAAAATAATGGAGGGCATATCAAATGAGGAGGAATGAATCTATGTACTGCGGGTACTGCGGAGCAGAGCTCCCTAACAAAGCTTCTTTTTGCCCGCACTGCGGCAAACGCCTCATGATGCAGGATACTCATACGGACAATTTGAATGAATTGGTAGAGAAGGCACGAGCAGGAAGCAAAGATGCCTTTTCAGATTTGTACGAACAAACCTACAGCAAGGTTTACTATACCGTAAAGTCTATGGTCAAAGACGAGGATGCAGTCTTTGACATTCTGCAGGACAGCTACATCAAGGCGTTTACCCATCTCGACAATTTTGAAGGAAACACCCGATTCTTACCCTGGGTACGGCAGATAGCAGCCAATACCGCACGGGACTGGCTGAAAAAACAGAAGCCGCTTCTGTTCTCTGAGCTGAACCACAATGATGAGTCAGAATCACCCGTTGAAGAACGTTTTGTGGATGACCGGGAGGCAAGCATCCCGGAACAGGTGATAGACCAGGCTGAGACCAAACGGCTCATACAGGAAATCATAGATGAGCTTCCTGATGACCAGCGCGCCGCCATCGGCATGTACTACTACGAGGAGATGTCTGTCAGGGAGATCGCAGAGGCTATGGGCGCAACAGAGAATGCCGTCAAAAGCCGCTTACTGTATGGACGACGGAAGATCGAGAAAAAAGTCCGTGAGCTGGAAAAGCGCGGTACAAAACTCTATGGTCTTGCTCCGATCCCATTCCTCCTGCTGCTCTTCCGCAGCCAAAAGGCGTATGCTTCCGAGATTCCGGATACGGCTCTTCTGGACAGCGTCCTGAACGAACTTCCCTCCTCCGGCTATGGCACAAACGCCTCCACATTCTCCAATGCGACAAAGGCAGGAAGCAGAGCAGCTGCCAGGGCGAGCGCATCCACCGCCGCATCTGCCGGAGGATTGACTGCCGGAAAAATAGCCTTGATCGCTGTTGCTTCCGTATCCGTCATTACTGCCGGTATATTCGGCATAGCGAAACTATCCAACCACAACGAAGTGACACCATCTGTTGTCTCCGAAGTGGTATCCGAAGCAGAAACACCCGTCGCTGTGTCCGAGTACATTGATGATACGGAAAGCAATCTCATAACTCCTACTGATATTCCTGGATGGCCGTCAGGTAGTCTTATCGGCCAGGAAGAATTTGATGAGACCATTGAATTTCATGCTGACGGATCTTTTGATTACTATACAAACAGGACATTCTTTTCTGGCAAGGAATCTCCTGATGCACCAGACAACCTGTTGCACGGGGTATGGCACATTCAGATTGGTCACATTATCAGGGCTGATGATCATATATACAGCTTGCAAATCCAGAATGTATCTTCGCAGGTATTAGACGAAGTTACACCTATTATAGAAAATGGTCGTGAAATTCCTCGTGGTGTAGGGACAAGTAATGCTTTCAAAGCTGACGATACTGTCACACTTATATTGCCGGGAGCCAGCCCTCAGGAAACAGATGGACAAATCAACGGCGCATACAATGACTCTTTCTACTACTTCAACGGCATACCCTTTTCAGCGGAACCTCTTCAGATTGAAGAACCATCAGAAGATGAAACAGCACTGAATGAGGCTGAGACTCAGAATGAGGAAAATCTCCCGGATGAGGCCTCCGCAACGGACGCATACCGCGTAATCATACAGCAGGCTGATACCTATGATTATCAAACCTACGGCGCACAGCCGACTGGCTCTTACCACTATGCATTGGTACCCATGAGCAGCGATCAGACCATACCTGCGCTGCTCCTCGGGCAGGAAACAGACGATTACATGGATCATATCCGTATATTCCAGTACGATACTGCTACTGACATGATACTTATGCCGGATGAGGTGCTGGTGCAAGGTGTCGCACAGACCGGCGGGTATCGCGGTACCCTTCAGATGGCGGCAGGCGGCTATGGAGTTCAGGAAACAGCGGCTTCCGGAGGTACCGGCGCTGTCGAAATCTATCGAAGAACTCTGGACGGAAGCCAGCTGATCTCATCTTCTGTCTGGTCCGGTCAGCTCGGAGAATCGCCTCCTGCAGAGTTTACAGGAGAAGGAATCACCTGGTATGACGTTTCAGATCTGAACGGTTTGAACATGCACGACATAATTATTCAGGGAGCCCAACCTGAAATAGCAATCAGCGATCCCGCCTCTGGCTTTATCGCCCAAGAGGAATCTGCCGGAAGAATCGTTCTGACCGGGACAATCGGAACCTATGACTACGATACCGTTGTTTCTTTACAGGGCGTACCGGATTACAACGGCGGCGCTGAACGCGGCAGCATGTATCGGCTAATTGTGCTTGATGAGCCACAAACACTGACGCTTACCGGCATAGATGGGCCACAAAGCGGTGAAGCTCGTCTTATCAGCATACAAGAGGCAAGTATTCCCGACAACTTTGACGGTCAGACCGTAGTTTTCAGCATTGACCCTTCGGTCACTTACTGGCCCAGCGATACATCTTTACCGGTTGGACAGCCCAGAACCGGTGATGTTCATATTTTGAATTAAAAAACAGGAGGAACCTGAAATGAAGAAAAAATATATGGCACTGATAGTGTTCATCGCCGTTGCATTGGTATCGATGACGGCCTGCGGCGTACATACAGAAGCGGCGGCTGAAAAGACCGAGGAGGCTGTTTCAGAGAGCATCTCTGAACAAACACCGGCTGTAGAAACGGCTCCTGCATCCATTCAGGAAACGCCTGTAGCAACGACAAAGACAGAAGCCGAAGAATCTTCTGCTGAGAAAGAACAATCGTTGTCCGCTGAGGAAGAAGAATTGTTGTCCGCAGAAGAAGTCCCCGCAGCATATACTTCCCCTAATACGCTTGAAGGAGGAGCTAACATAGAGGAAGCTGTATCTCTCCCTATTGCGTTCAAAGCATATAGCACGGTGAGAGATCGCGCTGAAGCCTGGTATACATTTACTACCGGTGACGGAACCGCCGAATACCGAATAACAACGGTCAACAAGTCTTTGACTGGCGGTGTCATCATGACGTACCTATATGATGTAGATGGCAATCAAATTGAACGGGACGGCGCTGGAAACGAAGGGATCGCCTCCACTCTCAGCCCGAAATCACTCTCCCCTAATACCACATATTATCTGAAACTGCAACGGTTTGAAGACAAAACTGGGGAGATCGATTATGTGCTTTTTATCAGTTCCTCCGATCAACATGTTGTATCTGTTCTGAAGTCAGCAGATGGGGAATCTGATGCTGTGAATAACGGAAGCAATCAGGATGATGCAGTCCTTCTTCCTCTTGGTACAAAACGATACGGAACAGCCAGAAACCGCTCTAACATCTGGTACGCATTCACTACTGGTGAAGAATATCAAACATACCGAATCACAACGATCAACAAGTCTTTGACCAATGGAGCTGTAATTACTTTTCTGTATGATGAGTATGGCACACAGCTTGAACGAAAAGGCGCGGAAAATGATGGTGTTGCTTCTACTATCGACACATCGGCTCTCGTTGCAAACACCACATATTATCTTCGCATCCAGCGTTTCGTGGACAGGGACGGGGCAAACGACTTTGTGGTTATGATCCATGACTCAGAGAATCAGCAAAATGGAAATAAAACCGCAGATAATCTCATTGATGCAAGGGGTACTGCCGCAGTACTCGAAAACACCATTCACCCCGGCACGAATCAGGATGAACCGGCATATATCCTGTATGGATATAAAATCACCAGCAAAGTGAGCGGATCTGTCGGTGAATGGTATACCTTTATAACTGAACAAGAGGGAGATACTTCATACGGAGGATTGATGATCATAGCAAATCCGGGAACTGCGTTTGACCGGCTTTTCCTCTGTCGCGTAGTCCCGTCCTTCATATGTACCGTCACGAACTCCGCTTCGGCCTCCATCGTGTCCGCGCATTCCGAACCCTTCCGGAAGCCTTCGTAGCGATTGAAATGTGAGCGACGCCTGTCAAGTGTCTGGCTTTTGCTGGCACGTTCGTACCCGGCTTCCATCGCAGCCTTCCGCAGATTCATGCGGTGCTTCGATGTGGGCGACGGCTCGCCGATAGTCAGTCCCTTGATCTGGATTGCGCATTTCCATCCCATTTGCATCACTTCCTTCCCGTCTTCGCTTGGCAACATGCAGAGCGCAATCAACCCACTCCACATGAAAAGCTCGCCTTATCTCAGTGATAAGTCCTCTGGGATAGGCGAGCTATCCATTCGTCCTCCTGCCGTCAGCTCCCTCTTCAGGAACTACGTTCCCGGGCCGGGCGGCATCCTTCCTTTTCTATAAATCATCATTCCCGGTAGGAGCATCAGCGTTATATCCCCATGTGCAGTTACCGGATTTCATATCTTCCAGACAGTGAGACAAGTAAACATATACTGTCTCCTCACTGCCCGGATAAAAAACCATTTTTGCATATTTGACGAATTCTAACGCATCAGAGATTTCCTCTTGTCGCTGCGCCTCGGCTTCACGTTGGTCTTCCATCTTTTTTGCAAGGCGGGCTTCTTTACGGATTTTCGCAAGTTTTAACGCCAGTTTGTCAGCGTCTCTTGTGATATCTTTACTCGATTTCGCCATTCTGATAACCTCCATCCTTATACGCTCAAGAAGAGATGTGTCTGTCTTTCATCTTAAAAACAACGTTAGTAAAGTTAGCGTGTTTCAGAGAGAATCCTTCGTACACGATTTCATTCTTCCAGTCATTTGATTTCCATCATACAGATAGAAATAACATTTATTACATTTCTATCTTTTTGATACGCTCATTGATTCATGAGCACTGAGGCTTATTTGTAGAAAAACTTTATGTTAGTTAGATGTACCTGAGAATTATCAATTATTATCATTTGGCAAATTCTCATCTGTATAATGCTTAATTGTGTCATTCTCTATCTTATCCAACATAACGTTGGTAATATCCAGATATGACTGTAAACGCGCTTGAGCCTCTGGCGTTCGAGGATCATACTGGCCAGGTTTCAGCACCATCCTGTTTTCAAGTGCCGCATGACAACTTCCACAAACCGAAATGATGTCACGGATATCTTCGTGCCCCAGCCGGTCATACGTCAAATGGTGTGTCTGCAATCCATTCCGGCATGTGAAACCTGGGCGGCCGCAAAACACACAGCGGTTTCCATCAAGCTCACGACGGCGCTGTTTTAGCGCTGTCCATTCATCGGACTCATAGTCAACGTGCTTTTTATATTTTTTGCTATGATTGCTGTAATCGGAAGTGCTCATTACAATTTCCTCCAT
>Ga0256405_10012467_pt1 | contig 10525 bp, 5 predicted proteins | sample RumenRJG_02DNA_FD_189096 | JGI IMG/M metagenome (GOLD analysis project Ga0256405, IMG submission 189096) | Bovine rumen microbial communities from Lethbridge, Alberta, Canada - RJG_02 | ecosystem: Host-associated > Mammals > Digestive system > Stomach > Rumen | place: Canada: Alberta | collected... | reverse complement strand
TAAGAAAGATCTTTAACTTTACCAGTAGTAGCTAATGGATCTACTATTGCCGCCTGTGCGGCCGCACCAAGACTGTCAAGCTGATTTGTTAAATTAGCTAACATTTCTGTCTTGTCATGAATGGCTTTATAATATGCTTGTGTGTAATAAATTAAACGACCATTTACTTTACGCAAGTCATTATAAAGAATATTAATTAATTCATTATATTCTTTTTTAGAAATAATATTTTGTTTATAGAAATAATTAAAATCAATTAATTTATTCTCTAACCATGGACATTGATCAGCAATTTGCGCGAATTCAAGTTCTTCTTGAGAAGTATCTCTAAAGAATTTAAGATAACATTGAGCATAATTAATAGGATCTATTGCTTCACTATTATCTAAAAATATACCTAAATAAAGTTCTTTATTTTTGTCTATACTAGATATAAAGTTTTGACCAGGATAGAAAATATTATAATCATTTATAGTTGCAGCAGTATTAACATCTTTTTCTTGTGCTAAGAATCATACTTCACTTTGCGGTTTTGTTGTATATAATTGACCGTTTTGCACAAATTGAATTTCAGATTGTTGATTTTCTACTTGTTCTTTGGAAATGAAAGTAAAATGTTGATATAAATCAGCGTTATATTTAAAATAATTTCCATTATTAGAAATTTTTAACAATAAAACATTACCTATTTGTTTAAAATTGTCTTTATCAATATCAATAATGAATCTATTAGAATGAGTACTAATATCTGCATCAGTAAAATCATTATCTCCAACAAAACTTTGTCCTGAACAAGCTTCAGTAAACATTCCAGAAGAGTAGTCAATAACATCCCAATCTGGTCTTAAAAAATAATTATGAAAGAATAATGGTATATCTGGAATTAATGTTATAATTTCATCATTATATGTAGGACCTTGAACAGTCATCACTGTTGTTAAAGATTGTCCATTATGTGTTAAATCAAAAGTTTGGATATCTCTACGAGGAGAATAAACTAAACCTACTCTTTGTTCATTTTTTAATGGTTCAAACCAAAAATATCTATCAAAATATTTTGTACGTTGTCCATTAATAATTTTTGCATGCTCAAAAGTTTTTAATTGCATATTGATTTTAGAAGCAATATCAATTAAAGTTGATGCTGCATTTTGGCCTGAACAAGAGTAAGCAAAAGTAGTATAATAATTATCTTCTCCTAAAACATGTGGTTCTTTAATTATACGTTTTACATCTGTTCTATCTTTTAATGTATCACATAAAATATATGAACCGTCTGTACTTTCGTATATAGCACGAGAACATGGAATATAAGAGTAGTTAGTAATATAGCATTCTGGTACTACTTTATGCACGATCCATCAATCTGCGGTTTTTGGACCGATAAAATCAGCAGAAGTCGGATCATTATCTATTGTATAACCTTGATTTTGTCTAGATAATTGGTAAGAGAAACTATCTTGACAAGAATAATCATAAACAATATTAGTTTCTTTGATTGTATATTTAATATTGGTAACAGTAAAAAATATCTCGTTATTATATTGGTCTGTTAATAATAATTGAGAGCCTGTTTGAATCAAATTGACAAAAGGATTTTCTAAACGTTCATTTTCTCTAATAATATATCTATTCATAGAGAAAGATAATGTTTTTTGAGCATTTTGAGATAGTGTAATTTTTTCACTATATGAAAAACTAGTAGAAAACTTTCTATTAGCAAAATTATAATCAGGATTGCCGAAATTATATCCATCAATAGGATGATCAATTTTGCTTAAAGCAATTAAATCATTGTCTATACTATCTTGGAGTTGCTTTTCATCTCCTTCAAGTAAAGATACTTCGCCAGGACTAGCATGATTTTGCTTACTTTTATATTGTTCTAACTGCGGAATAAATTCTGTAATTAAATCTTCAAAATAAATAGAGTTGTAGATATCTCTACTACTGGATTTTTTTACAGAACTATATGGAGTTAATAAAGTTAATTTAAAATATGCCATTTATATCACCCTAACGGCAAGACCTTCTGTTGGTCAAGGTTCATTGTCGCCCTTTTCAGTTACTAGTTCAGTATACTGCGCTATACTAATCTTGTCAACATTTACAGAATATGCATTTTGAGTATCAATAATAATTTCCTCGCCATAGTCATATTCATTATTTTCAATAAAATGAAAGAACATTGGTTTTAAAAAATTAATATCTGTTCATACAGTGCCTGCTTGAGTACAAATTTGAGGATGCCCAACTTTATTTTCATCAAAAATATAAGATACAATTGTTCAAGTTTTACCTGTATATCCTTGATAATTTACAAGAACAAAACGAGGAAAATGGTCAAAAAGAGAAAAACTATATTTTAAACCATATGTTTCTTCGGCATAAGGGTCATAAGTTGCGATAATTTCTCCTTTATTATTATATGAAAAAGTATAATAACTAGCATAGCCATATGGTTGTACAAAATAATTATCTGCGTTGTAAATTTCTTCACTAGAACCCTCATTTCTTGCTTTTGATACCAATAAAAAACCTGGTTTTAAAAATAAAGAACTAATTGGTGTACCATTAATTTTTACTGTAGTATCATTAATAGCTCGAAAATATTCATTATAATCTAGTTCAGAAGCTTCAATTGAATCATCTTTTTCTTCTATCTCAAGATATTTTTGCGCATAATCGGGTAAAAAATAGTTGTTAAAATCTCATAAAGAATAAATATTATGATTGATTTCTGTTAAGTATGTTTTATTTCAAGCAATTCATTGCTTTCGATGATTGAGCGGTAAAAGTGGATAATTTTTCATATTATTTTACCTGTATATAAATTCGTTTATCACCTGGTTTCCCAGTTAAGTTTAAAACTCAATCATTAGAAGAGGATGAAACAATTAAATCATCATCTAATACAATTTCTTCATAACCATTATTACTTAAAATAAAACTTTTTACCACTGGCTTGATCGGAGTAGCATCTGTACCCAAATATTCCATAGGAAATTGTTCTGTACCTAAATTATCTTTTTCATATGAATATCCATAAATACTATTTCCTACAGAGGCGATTTGCAAACCAGAAACTGTCGTAGCAACGCCCTCACCTTCCTGATATTCAAATTCTAATGTATATAATCCTTGATTTTCCGAGAAACCAATAGGCATAAAGCTACCAGCATTAATTGATTTGATTCATACTTCTTCTGAATCATTTATCTTGACAATTACATCTCCTCTGTGATATCTCTGATTATTATATGTAAAAGTATCACAATTAATTACTGCAGAATTGCCGACTGCAAGTCCAGAAATAACCGCAGGAAAAGACTCTTCTGTCAATACAGAATCTGTAATACGATACAAATCTCAATATGAAAGTTCTTTATGAATAATATTTATGCGTTCATTTAAAAGATCTAAATTTCTTTGAAAAGAGCCTTTTCCAGTAAATAAAGTTGCAGAATAGTCTGGAGCAAAGTCTCCTGTTGCTACAGGTCCTCTATTTTTGTCTGGTTGTTCACTATCATAATTTTTAAAATATCAATAACCATTTTTAATAAATCATAAATTTGCACCACCATAAATACTAGGAGTGCCATATGAACGAATTGTTGGTGTTTGTGATTTAATATTCATATTAATTCCTCCTAAATTAAATTGGTACGAGGTCTGCTGTAAATAGAAGTCGTAAAATACGTTTTTAATTCGTCTAAACTTGCAGGATTTGTAGGTGTTGCAAAACTAAACTGAGGATTCAAAATTGTTACTTTAAATTCAATACTTAATTTTGATAAATCAAATTCATAATCATCAAAATTTCCAGGAATTCTAAATTGATTCACAGATAATGAGTCAACAATACGATCTCCACTTGTAAGTGTTGTAAGTCTAGAAAGCAATTCTCTCATTGAATCTCCATGTTGTAAAAATAACAAGGCACTTTCTGAATTATATGTAATGTTAAATTTATTTGAGGTAGAATCTGAATGTTCACCAAAATTTAAGTTTTTAAATATAACTTCATATAATTTTATTGAAGTTGATTGATTGTCATATTTAACAAAAACAGAGACTTGTAGATCATCAATGCTGGTTTCTGTAACAGTAATATCTTTTATAATTTTACTAAAATCTATCATTGTCTCAATAATTAAAGGAGTTTCTAAATCAGAATTTCTCTCATCATAATCTCTATTAATTGTTGAATATGTAGTAATTTCATTTTTATTTTCATTTAACCAGTTGCCAACATCTGGAGTATGTTGTTCAAAAGCAAAATATGTATTACCATAAGCAACTGGAGGTCCTTGTAATTCAAAAGAAATTTTCATTTCTGTATAATACATAGGCTTATTATCTTCTGTTCCTACAATGTATCTTGTACCATTTTCAACAGAAGCTAACTTAACTTGATAATAATAATTAGGTTCAAAACCAAAAGTTAAAGTGTTAATTTCATATGGATGCAACCAGTAAATCATTTGACGATAATCTTCTTCAGATATCCAGTATACACCTATAGTAAAATCAATCTTTTGAATTTGAAATGTTACGCCTGTTAATTGTCCAGCCGCAGTTTCAAATTGCGGTTTAGTATATTCGTTAGAAAAAGAAGGACCGTTATAAAACTTAAGACTGTTTTTATTATTAATGATAAAAGCCCCAAAAGTTTCGAAGGCATCAATACCTCTTCAGGTGAAAGATGCAAAGTCATCAATGCCTCATTTTAGACGATTTCTTTCTTGCACTGTTCTAGGAGACAGTACAATATTATTCCAGAAAGTCGCTACTGGATTGCCACTATAATCTATTTTACTATAATGTGCCATTTTTTACTGCCTCCTAAATACTAATTCCCATTGCGCGTAACGCTGCAAGGATTGTTGTGCTTAATTCTTGTTGATTATTATTACTTAATTCAATTTCTTGATTATTTAAAGTTAAGAATAATGAACTTCCATCTTGACGTACTTTGATACTATCAAGAATATCACTTGAAATGCTACTATCATAGGTTGGAATCAAACTATTTTTAATAAAGTCTTCTGCTTGTGTTGCAGTCATATTTTCAATACCAGAAGTTGTAAGTCTAGAAATGAAATCATTTGGATCTGCCGCAATTTCTTTATTCATAGCATCAAGTAATGCCGCACTATTTTCAAGAAGTTTATCAAATTTATCATTGATTTGAGAAACCTCATTATCTAAATTATTAAGAACTGCTTCTTGTGCACGTTCACGCAACGTTTCAAGACGTTCTTTTTCAAGTTCTTGTAATTGTTGTTCAAGTTCTTTTGCTTGTTGACGAGAACCTGCATCAGTAGAAGAAGATAATTTAGAAAGGTTGGCCATCAAAATCGCCGCATTTTCTTCATAATCTTGATCTTCAGCCTCTTGATTAATTGTATCAAAGTATTTTTGATATGCCTCTTTACGTTCATCGAGTGATTCAGTTAAAGCATCTTTTTGTTTTTCTAAATAATCTTTATAAAGTTCTAATTGTTTATCTTCTTGTTCAAGTCTAAGTTTTAAATCTGCTTGATATACAGAAGACATTTCATCTTCATAAGTTTCTAATGCTTTAATTTGTTCTTTTAACCAAGCAATTTCTGCTTCATTGCGGTCTGTTGCCGCCTCAGCAATTTGTAAATCTATTTTTAGTTGTTCTAAACGTAAACTAATTTGCTCTTTAAGAACCTCATTTTTGGCAAGTGCCGCTTGAATTTCTTTATAATTACCTGTTTGGAAAGCCTCAAATAATTTAGCACCACCTTCTCCTTGGAATAATTCATAATTATCTTGAATAAAAGAGGTTTGTTCATCTTTACTCATAGTACTTCATTTCGAAGCTGTTTCATACAAACTATTAATTTGACTTTGTAATGATTTAAGATTTTGGCCCATATTTAATAAGCCAGTTCCTGCTGCATTTTGATAGGCATTTAATATACTATTATATACTACCTTATATTCATCTGAACCCGGAATATACTGACCAAGAATATCAGAGAATACACGAGTAATACTAGAAGATAAATCCGCACCACTATTAATAGCATCAAATAATTCACTAATACGTCTTGTAGCTTCTTCTGTTTCTAAACCTAATTTATTTAATGCTTGACCAAAATTGTTTAATTTATCTATTGAAATACCAATTTTGTCCATGAATTTAATAGAATTAGGAGACATGGCTTCTTGTAATTGTGCTCATTGTCCATAAGCATCTTTAAAAGCCTCTAAAGCAGTATCGTCTCCTAAAGCATCAATTGCCGCATATAAATCATTATAAGCTTTAATTTTATCTTCAAAAGAATATTGTGTAGAATCTAATACTTCTGCAAGAGAAACTTGAGAATCTCCAATAATAGTATTTGCACTATTAATTGTATCAGCTAATTGTTTAATTTTTGAACCAGAACGATCTGAAGCATATTCATATGCTTCTTCTGCATCCATTTGTTCAAGAATTTTTTGAGTAAGAGCTTCTACATTTTCTCCAACATCGCCAAGGGTATCTATATACTCATAAAGAGTATTATTATTAGTAGCATAAATTGCATCTTGTGCCATTAAATAATCCGCATTCTCTTTATTTGTAAGCATAAGCTTACGTTGTGCTGGAGTTAACTTTTCAAGAATAGCTAATTGCTCTCTACGTTTTTTATTAGCCTCTCTAGTGGCTTTTTCTTCAGTTTGTTCTAAGTATTCACGTTTCGCTTTTTCTGATTGAAGATTCTTATAAACATCTTGTTCTGACGTTCCTTCTATATCTTTTCCTTTATCATCTTTTTTATTTTCAGAAGATAGTTTATCACCAGCAGAATCAAGAAGTTCATTCATCTTCTTCTGATCTTCTGTTGTCTGAATGATTTTTTTATCTAATGCATCATATTGTTTTTCAATGGTTTTGATTGCATTAGCTTTTTCTTGTAATTTGTAAATTTCATTAGATAAACTATTAACTTTATCAGCAGATGCCTCAGTTTTGTTTTGAGCACTATTAACTGCTGCAGTAATTCCTAATGCAATACCAGCTAAAGCTAACATAACCGCCGCTGCGATTGGAATACCATAAACACCTAATTGGCCGATAATTTTTGCACCAGCATTAGTAGCATTACCACCAATTTCTGCACTTGTTTCTGCTGTTTCTTTAGCATGTGCTTTATCTCTTTCTTTAGAGGCGCTTTTAATAGCTGCCTTAATAGCTTTTCAAGCACCAACAACCAGATATAACGGTGCTAATAATCCCATAAAACCATTAGATAATCTAGAAATTAAACTAGTTTGATTATCTAATAAAGCATTTTGTTGTTGATATGTATTGAGAACGGCATCAGCACGTTCTGCCGCAGAAGCCTCTAATTCAGCTTTTTCTGCAGCCATTTGCAATTTGTTCGCTTCTAGTTCAGCATCTTCTATGCTTTCTTTAACTACTTCTCCACGTGCTCTAGCTGTTTTTAATTCTATGACATGTTTCATTGCTGCGACAGCTGTTTGTCTTTTTTCAATTGCTAACTGTCTTAATGCAGCAGTAGATTGTTTTTGTTTAGCTTTAATATTTAATGCTTCTAATCTATTTTGTTCTAACGCTGATTTTTGTTGTTGAATATTAATTGCTTGTTGTTGCTTGGAAATCATATATTCAGTCATTTTTTGACCAATAATAGTGACTCCAATTGCTGCAATTGTTGTAATAGTGGTAACCATACCTGCTGTGGTATTTAAGAAGTCACCAATAGTATCCATAGCACTTGCAACAACATTAATAAGATTAATAATTACATCACTATTTGTAACATTTGTAACAATCTTTTCCCATGCAACATTAACTTTATTAAGTGCTGCTTCCATTCCTTGCATGTAAACTGCGGCTTGAGCCGCAGTCGCACCTGCAGAACGTTGTGCGATTTCTTGTAATTCTGTAACACGTTCATAATCAGTCATCATAGCAATTAAACGTGATTGTTGACGTGTACCAGCTAATGCTTTCGCAACAGCTGCTTGTTGGTTAGATGATAATGTATCCCATTTTTCACCCAATTCATTTAAAACTTCTTCTGTTGAGCGCAATTCACCATTAGTATTACGTAATGCAATACCGACATAAGCTAATTGTGTTTCAACATTATTTATATTCATTCCGTCTTCAAGAGTTTTACCATAATCTGTTAACTCTCTCATACGGGCAATAATTGTCTTTAAAGCAGTACCAATACTTTCTGCAGGTTCTCGAGTAGTTTCAATACCTTTAGCAAGTAAAGCAGTTGTAAAGTCAATAGACATGCCTGCGATATTTGCTTGAGATGCAACCTTACTTAAAGCAGTAGCAATTTCTTGATATGAAGTAGCAGATGTAGCCGCGATTGCTGCGAACTTATCACTAACTTTCATAGCATCTTCTGCTGCTAATTGGAAACCATTCAAAGCAGTTGTCAAATAGTTGACAGATTCGGCACCAGAAATACCAGCAACCTTCGCTGCAGAAACGGCCGCACGGGTTAATGTTAAAGCATCTGCAGTAGACTTGCCTTGACGTAAGAATTGAGTTGTAACTTCTGCAACTTCTTTAGTCGTAGCACCAAGTTCAGATGCCATTTTTTGGTAAGACTCTAAAAGAGCGTAAGTTTCTTTACGAGTTTTGCCAGTAACCATGGCTTGTTCTGTTAAATATTTATCTAAGTCTTTAATTGTCTTAGTAGCGTCTTGCAAAGCTTTCTTAATTGTTCTTAAAGCAATAGCATAAATAGAAAATTGCTTGAAGGCTCTGCCTAAAGAGGTAGATTGTTTATTAACTTGTGTATTAAACTCAGCAACTGATGCTGCATTTTTTGCAGTATTTTCTTCAACTGCTTGTAATGTATTAAGATCTTGTTGACCGGCAATAGCAGTTTGAACTTCTGCTTGAGCGCCCGCCGCGGCTTTTACTTCGGAAGAAACTTCAGTTTTATTTGATTCTACATCAATTTGTTTATTGATTTCTTGATACTTTTTAGCAAGTTCTTCAATTTCTTTATCTAATTGAGCAATGTCTTCTTTAACTTTTCTTTCTTCAAGTGCAATTTCATCTGCAACTTTAACCGCATTTTTGTAATCTTTTTCAGACGCAAAAATACCTTGCCAATCACCGCCATTCGCTTTAATTTCTCCTAAGTTATTTCTTAAAGTTTCAGGATTTTTGGCAATCTGACCTCTAGAATATTTAATATTACCAGCGATAACTTTGTTTCTAGCCCAACTATCGTCTGCGCTAATATTTCCATTTTTATCAAAACGAGATTGTAGTGCAGAACGAGCAGTCTGTCTTGAACCAAGTTTTTCATTAACTTGTTGTAAACTCTTAAAGAGGCCTTGCATCTTTTCGGATGTTTTGCCTGCTTCAAGTCCAACTTTAATGATTGTATCAAAAATTTTATTAAAAGAAGATCTTGCAGAGTTTAATTGTTGAGTACTTGCAGGATTAAGTGTTTTTAACAATGTCTCCAATTGTTGGAAGGCAATGTTTAATTGTTGAAGCTTTTTAGGGTCACTCTTAAAAGCCCCTTGTTCTTCAAGGGATTGTTTTACTTTTTTAGTTTCCTCAAGTTTACTTTCAAGAATAATCTTTAGATCTTCAGCCATTTATATACCTCTTGCTATTTGAGGCTTGAGAATACCTCTGCACTAGCTTTAATTTCTTCATTTTCTTTTGCAAAGACATCACCAATATTATCTAATAATTCACTAATCTTTTCTAAAGATAAATTATTGATAACTTCTTGTAAGTGTCTTGTTAAGTCTTTTAATTGGAGGGCGTAATGAATGCGCGCTTCTTTAACCACAACATCAAGTGATCTTTTAGTTTTCTTATAAAAATCACTTGTTTTATATTCTTTTTCAAAAGCGGCAATAGCTTCAATCATATCAAAATAATTTTCTATCGCACATAATTCTCTAATTTTCTTTTCTAATTCAACGTTATTCATAATTGTCTCCTTTCATTGAATTATTTAATTGTTAAGTAATTTAAACCAGTATAAATTACTATAATTGTTAAATCAATTGAGTTGGCAACGTTATTAAAATACATATTTTTATCTACTTTAATTGCTGCTTTTTCTATATGTAAACACATATCCTGTGTATTATCATCTTCATTACCAAGAATTTCCAAATCAAGAGTAATATAGAAATTGTCTGGCTTATCTAAATAGTAAGATTTTTCTCCTAAGTAAGAATAATAAATCGAATAAACCGATTCTGCTTTTTCTACATGAAGAATATTTTCACTATATGTACCATATGCAGATTCAAGATTACCTTCATCATTATAAATAAAAACTTGATAAATATTTCCTAAAGTATTTAAATAAATATTTCCTTCTTCATCAGATTGATAAGTTTCTTGTTTAGAATATAATTTATCAGGATTATCTTTATAAATTAAATCTAAAACCTTTTCAGTAAGTGGAACATTACTTAATCTAATTTGATCAATAGTATCGGCATTATATTGTACAAAAGTTTTATGTGCAACATT
>Ga0256405_10012466_pt1 | contig 10525 bp, 9 predicted proteins | sample RumenRJG_02DNA_FD_189096 | JGI IMG/M metagenome (GOLD analysis project Ga0256405, IMG submission 189096) | Bovine rumen microbial communities from Lethbridge, Alberta, Canada - RJG_02 | ecosystem: Host-associated > Mammals > Digestive system > Stomach > Rumen | place: Canada: Alberta | collected... | reverse complement strand
GAGGCTAAAGAAGAGAGGCATATCCTTGGAAGGTATGTCTCCGGCATCGACAACCGTGCGGTCCTTGAGGGCGCAAAGTCGATCGATTATCTGATCAAAGCCGAGAGCATGAAGAACGTCGTCACAAGGATCGATGTGGACGACAGCGCTGTGGACACGGCAAAGCCCGGCACGTACAAGGTAAGCTATACGGTCACAGTCAACGTCGAGAACCTTGAAAAAGCAGAGGGTTACATCGAAGAGCATCCCGAAGTTCTTGCTCCCGCAGAGACGCCTGAACAGGCTCCTGTGTCTGTACAGGAACAGGAGCCCACGGAAGGGACCTCGAATCCCGCCGAGACCGTAACGTCTGCAGATGAAAAAGGACCCGATAAAGAGACACAGGCAGAAATTCCTGCCGACGGCACAGAAGAGCAACAGACACAGGCGCCTTCCGCAGTTCCCGTGCTTCCCAATATCCCGGATGAGGTGTTTGAGGATCCTACATCTTCCGAATCCGGCAACCCTTCCAAGACAGAAGAAATCGTGATCGAGAAGGATGTTACTGTTGTGACCCCTGAGGAAGCCATTGAGATCATCAACGGCGGAGGAGAAGTCTGGACAGACGGAAGCACTCCGGTGACTGCCGAAGACCTCACGGGCGGCGATTCATCGCAGGCGGCTACGACAAAGCCTGCTGCCGTTACTGAACCCGCTGATAACAGGGACAAGGAGCAGGGACAGGCGGAATCCAGCCAGCCCGACGGCAGCGATGATGGACAGGACCCTTCCGGATCCGGAAACCAGTCTTCCGGTGATTCGCATGTCCACAACTGGGCCGAAAGAACAGAGACGGTCACCCATGAGGAAACAGGCCTCTACGAGAGCGTCAAGGTCGGTACAAAGACTGTTGTCGACCAGGAAGCCTGGGACGAGCCGGTGTATGAGGAACTGGCTGTCTGTGATGCCTGCGGCTATACATCCAGCTCCACAGAAGATATTAACAACCATTTGTACGATCACTATGATCCGGAACTGGGGTATGTTGACGCAGGATATTCCGTAAAAAACGTCCAGGTCGACACCATCCATCATTCGGCTGTCACACACGAAGAGCCTGTCTACGAGGACAAGTGGGTCGTGGACAGCGAGGCCTGGAGCGAGAAAAAGATAGTAGGTTACTACTGCACTGAATGCGGTGCGACAAAGTGATCCTGTAAACTGATCCTATAATGGTATGATAACAGCCGGCAGAGATGCCGGCTGTTTGTTTTCCAAAAATAACTGACAGAAGATATTTCACGACAGGATACGGCAAAAAAAATCAAATGGCCGCCAGTGTCTCTGTAAGACATGGCGGCCATTTATGTTGAACCTGTATAAGGTTGTTCTACTGCCGTAAGCATATTGATGCCTTAATCTTCATCATTGATCGCAATAAGAGTGGGATCCGACTTAAGGATCCTGAGACCGCGCGTGATTATCCTTTTTGCATCATCCGGTTTGATTCCTAATATCATCGCAATATCACTGTACGATTTCGGCGCGCCGCCGTTGATGCCAAATCGCATTCGGATAGCCATACCTGTCTGATTGTCGAGCATGTCCAGTTTTTTTAAAGCATCACGCACCGCATTCTGTTTATAGGCATTTTCGAAATAAGAGGCCTCAGCACTTGACGAGAACAGCGATTCGTTGCTCTGTTCGGCTTCTGTCATTTGTTCAAGGCATACCGTCCGAGACCCGTTAATGATAGCCAATGCGTCAAGTACACTTTCCGGCGGAAGCCCGGAATAAGCTGCGATGACCTCAGGCGATGCATTGAGATCTTTGGATTCCAAAATCCCAATGGTACGTTTTACTATATTGGCGTTTGACGCGTAATAATCAGAGATATTCCAGTATTTAAGGTTGTTTTTGTGCTTCGAATTTGACCGGCGAATGCTGAAATTAAAAAATGTCGTAAGCGTACCTTTTGAGGCTGTATAATACCTGAATTCGGTAAATATCTGTGCCCATGCTTCCTGGATGGCATCTTCAATGTCTGCCTTCTGATATCCAGCGAATGCTTTCGTGACCTCAAATTTTACATATTTTTCCAAAGCCTTATGCAGCTCATCTCCATTAATTATGGAGTCGTCAAAAGCGGCCGGATGGACATTGTTATTCATCGCGAACCTCCTCCCAAAGATAGATTTACAATAAGCATGAAACAAGAAGCCAAAACAATGCGTGATAAAGATTACAGATAAAATGTCCTGTTGCAGGGAATCCCAAGCTAGAAAATGTAAAATATTGTTAATTATTTACATTTGCCCTAAAGCATAACATCCGCTATTGGAATAAACAAATTTATGGGCAAATGACATAAAATGCGAAAATACGGAATTTATTATATGTTTTGGGCTGTAAAAGAGAAAATTTATATCCCGCCAAACGAACGAATGTACGGGGAAATTATTAAAAAATTATAAAATGAATTACTTTTCACACATATGGCGGGGAAATGCCGGCTGTTTGTTTCCGGAAAGAGGATATCGACCGCAGTTTTCTTGCATACTAATATATGGACGGATAATTTAACCGGAAGGGAGATGGTAGTATTGATATACGCATATACACGAGAAACGCCGTTACTAAGAGAAAGGTTAAAGAACGAAACAGATGCCCTTAAGAAGGAGCATCCGGATGAGCTGATCATAGAAAAGGCCCCGTCCGGGAGGAGGCGCGGAAAATATGATGCCTTTCGGAAATTATTTGACAGGCTTCGCCCGGGAGACACTCTTATCATCCCGTCGATCGACCGCGTGTCACATTCTGCGGATGATTTTTCGGGCCTTGTGGCGGGGCTTACAAACCGCGGGGTGACGCTCCAGGTACTCAACCTTGGAAATTTCAATAATACAGAGGAGGGGCGGGTTCTCCGAAAAGCTGTCGCTGCGTTTGCCGAATTCGAAAAATCGATGATCGTAGAACGGACGCGGGAGAGAAAAGCAAAAGCACGGGAGGATATAACATTCCGCGAAGGGCGTCCCAAAAAATACACTAGAAAAGAGATCACGGAAGCGATCAGGATGCTGGATGAAGGGAAATCATACAAAAGAGTGTCATCCATTACGGGAATCAGTGTAAGCACCCTCACGCGCGCCCGCAATGCCGAAAAAGCAAGAAAAGCAGGAGATTATTCCATGTCTGACGCAGAAATCCGCGAATATGAAGCTGCCGTAGCAGAATCTGAGCAGATGACACTGGGAGACATCCTTTCAATGTGAGTTTGAGGAGCATACAATGAGACGAAGTGACGTATTGAAGATCACAGACGAACACAAAAGATACATGGAGGATACTATAAAGAACAAACACGCTTCTGAGAGAACGCGCCGTCGCGCGTATATCCTGCTCTATAAGGCGGAAGGATTCTCCAATGAGGACATTGCGCAGATGCTTGGAATCACCAAACTCACCGTGATCAGATGGATCAAAAGATATAAAACAGAAGGCTGGGACGATTTTCTTCGCCTTTTTGATAATATGAGCGGCAGAAGGGGATCCCTGAACAACGAAGAGAAAAAGTGGATCATGCGTATTGCATGTACAGATCCTCGGGATCTTGGATGCGGGCGCAAACAATGGAGCTGTCGGTCTCTGACCGCTTATGTTTCGAAAAACGCAAGGGCTGCGGGGTACTCACGGCTGGAGGCTGTCCATTATGAAAAGATCCGCCGGGTCATGCACAGTACAAACATGCAGAGAGCCATTCATGACAGAGCAAAAAGCACCTCGCAGTGAGGTGCTTTTTTTTACAGCCAATACCTGCGGGATACAAGTCCCAGGTTTTCCTGCATCATCATGGACAGATAGGGCGGACAGACACGGATGCCCATACACCAGTTTTCGACCGTCCTTAATGGGATCATGAAATACCTGGCAAGGCTGCGCTGACTGTATCCTGCGTCCCGGCATATATCCTTCACCGTGCGGTGGGCAGCCGTCCAAATACTTCTTAACCAATTGACACGGATTTCCGGGATCTCTTCATCGCAGTCATCCCAAATAGATGAGAGCGCCATATCCGAGACATATGTGTCCGGATCCGTATATGCAAACGCCTCGCTCACACAAAGCGAGTAGATCTTGCTTCTGTCCGCATCCACCTGTTTTATAAAATTACATGGCGTCACACAATAAGAACTATCTGTAAATTCCCCATACTCATTTACTTTGTATATCTCTACACAGTATTTTTCATCTGTTGCACCCATCCTTATAAGTTCAGCAGCTATCTTCTCCCTGTCGCATGACTCGTACACATGATGGTCCAAAACGTCATTCGAAAAATCATAGTTGTATGGCACATCCAATACAGCATAGTTTGTTTTTATCATTAATTACACCTCTCTTTATCTCGCAGTGAAACCTCTGTCACTATTGCTCTCCGAGGATAGAATTGATCTCCGACAACCTTTTAAGGATTCGCTCTTTTTCTTCCCGGAGAGCCTTTATCTTATCCGCTTCCGGACTATCTGTAATCTCTACGGTATACTCGTCGCCATCTGCAATCATGGACTCTCTACTACATTGTGGATTTCTACAACAGACCCTTTTGGAATGACTGTCTTCCAGTTCTTTACAGATCCTCCCAACCTTGGCCTCATTGCAAGAAAGGCGGTGTCTTCCCCGACCTTTGCCCCGGAATCCCTGCTGTAAGCAGAGGCGATAATTTTCCGAAAAGCGAAACGGGCCGTCTGTCCCCACAGAGTTCATATACTTTGCTTCTATTATAGTACCACCCAATGGGAGATGCGTCAACACGAACACCACCCAGTGAGTGGTTTAAGTATCCGTTTTCCTGAAAAAAAACATAGAAATTCGATTTATGAGAATCTGAGCATGTAGCAACGAAATATCGCTTTTTTATGTTTATGGAGAAATATGGATAACTACAAATCATTATACGGAAACGACGAGAGCAGTCTGAAATCACTTCTGGCGCAGATCACGCCCAAGGAGCTTACTACGACCTGTGACACAATAAGGGTATTATCGCCAGGTCCCACAGATTCCGGGCCGGTCCTTTCATTTGACGGAAGCGTTGACACTCTGGATATCGTCAAAAGCGGTAATCCGCTAAATGGAAAGCAGGTCAGGGCGCTTGATGCAGATGACGTTGACGATCCGGGTCATCGATTTGTCGAAAGTCACAGCGCCAACGGCATCTGGCTTGCCTATGATGATGGAGAGAATGAAATATTCCTCGGTCCGAGGGACAGCCGTACATATATTGCAAAGAAAAATATTCCATCGCGCTTTATCGCCGATCTGTGCTCCATCCTACAGATCGGACATATCAACTGTGATTACTTCTATCCCGCGAGGGACATTTACCTGGCGTCAGTTCTCAACACAGTTGACTCTGACGGCATCTTCATTTTTTATCTGACCGAAGAATCAAAAGACGGCGTGATTCGTCCATTTGCAGCGGCAAAGGGCGCAAGGCTTCCCGAAAAATTCGGATTCAAAGAACCCTCTCAGGGCACGATCCGGAAAAAAGCCGAACGCTACAGGGCTGTTTTTGACAAAGCCACGGATCATGCTGTCCATGCTCTTCGTCAAGACGCAGGTGATGACTATGCTGATGCGCTTGATGCATGCCGGGATAATATATTCAGGTCTCTTCGCGGGGAAAGCGCCCCTGCTGGACCTGTTTCGGTAATCCACGTAAATACCTCACAGCTTATGGTCATGTCATGCCTCGCACATAAAAACACTGTAAACAAATATCTCTTTGTCCTTCTTAATCCATGGACAATAGATGCAGAGGTTTTCCCTGATACAAAATCGAAGAATTCATACAGATCAGATGTTACGTGGACGGCGATAAAATCGGCGCTTAAAAATGACGAAAAATGCGACTTCCTGCTGGATGCAGTGTGCGGAGGGAAACGCTATATCATTATTCCGAACAATGGGTTTGTCAGTTCTCTCTGCCATAGGCTCGGATGTGGGCGGATCGATTTCTCGGGAGCGGTTGGGAAAGGCGGACACGCAAGATGCGCATACCTTGCGTCTATCCTTTCTAATAAGATCGACCAGTCTATATCGTTCTCTGTTCGGCCGATCCGGAGCAGCAATAAAAAATACAGCTTTTGCCGTGCGTTCAGTGCTTTGTCCGCCGGCAATATCACGCAGCAGACACCCGATGAAGCATTTGATTTCATCAGTCAATACATGCGCTCCAGGAATTTGTTTTTACGAACGGGGCGATTTGACAATGGAACCGACTTTATCGTCGATTTTGTTCTGCTAGACAAGAGAGGCCTCCCGGTCATTATTCCGGACATCGACAGGGAAGTGGAAGTAGGAGTGGAGCTGCAAATGTCAATAGGCTCTAAATCAGCTTTCCGGCTGTGTGGTGTTTTTTATCACAAAGGCAACCCTTTTTATGCCGGCGCACCCACAGCACAGATAAAATCCTTGTGCAATTGCTCTATTCTTCACAGCAAGCGTAAGACTGCAAGCATTAGTCTTATAAATAATCTCCTGAGTGGATTCTTTGACGGAACAGAGCGCTCCGACAGGGGACGCAAGATACTTTTCCCTTCTCCGTACACATATCTTTTGGAGCAGGCGGGTCTTTTGCTCTCCGAAAATGGGCGGAGTCCGTTTGTAGGGCCTGGCGTCACCCCCCGAGGCACACACAAAGAAAGCGTCCTGCGTTTGTTGGAAATGATGCCCGTTGAGGATATATCAAAAGAGATCATGAGATTCGCCGATGAAAATTATGAAACAGAGTGCGCCATATACAGAAGGATCGGGAAAAAGAAAATCGCTGCCGCTGCAAGAAAAAAACATGGCAGCGGGACAATGCTGGATGTATTCCTTGCTTTATGCGCTGCAAGGTCTGTTGGACATACAAGTATCAATTACAAGTTCGAGACAATGACAGCCCTGGGTTCCTACCTTGCCATATATGGGTACAGAAGAGCCTGATAAGATGTTATTCTCCGCAAAAAAATGCCCCTACGCCGGGATCCTGATGCAGGAAGCCGGCATAAGGGCATTTTGTTTTTAGTGGGCATATTTTTTTGCAAGCCTTTGGCAGAACCTCACAAAACTTGCAAGGTATTCTTTCTTAACTTCGATCGGTTTTCTCAATACCTCGTCGGCTTTTGAGCATCCTGCTTCTGCAAGGATCTTTGCTGGGACGCACGATTTAAAGACACGGATCAGAGAGTCACATGCTGGCTCATCTTTTTCGTATATATATTTATTGGCATCCACATTTTTAAAACGTGCCATGAGATAGCCGTTCAGTTCACTGCTGATACGCTTATCAGTCTGGATCCGTCCGGATTTTGCGAGCATAGATATCCACAGAAAGCCAGCATCACCAGCTTCAGTGAGTGTTTCCTGAACGGTCTTACCCGCATACGGCCCGTTGAGAAACTTGTCGCGATATATCTCGATGGGCTTAAGCCAGGCAGAATCAACTTCTTTTTCCTGCGGAAGTTTTTTTATTATCTCGCTTTTTTCATCTTCCGTCAGGTCGTAAAACACAACAGAGACCCTGTCGTTCTCCTCAAAATAGTTCATTTTCATAACTGTCCTCCTTTCACAATCCTCCTTCCTTAAAGGCTCCACTATAATCGAATTTCCCTTACTATGTTCTTTTTGCGAAAAAATAAAAAATAAAGTGCTGGCAGCTGTTTCGGAGTCATTTTTTATAATTTCGACTTTCGCACATGGTACTGCTATAAAAACTGAAAGCTGGTAGTTCATCAGAAAGGAGGACCGAAAAAAGAACTACGACAAAAATGTAAAAAAAAGGAGGAACGCATGAAACCGTATACCGAATATCCAACAGAGGTATTCTCAGCACTTACAAAAACCAAGACATTTTCCGTGACAGCAGAGTTTACGAAAGCGAATCCGTATGCCACGGAGGAAGACAGAAAACCGGATGCGCCGCTTAAGGCGTATGACTCCACGTTTTCAAGGTTTGTACTGACGATCATTGACAAGCAGAACGGGGAAAAAGGATTTAAAACAGGGAATATTAATGTCCCCGAGATCCCGGCGCTGGTCAATGCTACGGAGATCGCCAGGCAGCAGGAGGCACTGGCAAACTCACCTGTGGCCCGGCAGATTCAGTCTACGGTAACAAATGTGGAAACAGGTATCGATAAGGTCATGAAAAACCTGTCGTATATCTATTACCACATCAAGAACGGCAAACCAAAGCCAAGGCCGGAAGAAAACAGGCAGCAGGAGACGGACGCCCTTATCAAGGCGGCTTCTGAACCTTTGAAGATCCTTAAGTCCCATAAGGGACAGACACCGCTGCAGATATTAAAGGATGACCCCTCGCAAAAGGATCATCTCCTGAACCACAAAAAGTTTTTGGAAGATAACCTTGAACAATACAAGGGAAACCGGCCGCAGATCGAAGCGATCGACGCAGCGGTAAAACTGCTGGAGATGGGAAATATCGCAGATGTGGCAGCTGGTCCGTCGACGGCCGGTGTGATCCCGATCTACAAACCGTCACCGCGGCCTCTGATCCGGAAAAAGAATGAAGAAACGGGACTGTGCCCTGTCAAGGAGATCTCGATTGACTGGCACCTGGGGGACAATTCTCCGGTAGAGGTCACGATCCTGACCTATGACGCCCCTGTGAAACAAAATGACAGTGGAATGGTCATGCCGGAAAAGTCCAAGGCCGTGAACTCAAGTTCTTATAATTTCAGGATGTCAGATGTCCAATGGTCAAACTGCATCTACAACATGCAGATGGCTATGCGCAGGTTTGAGGACTCTGTAAGAGATGAGCAGCTGGCGGACGCTGAGACAATATCCCTCATGCGTCGGCTGTCTGACAATGAAAAGATCACCTTGCCGGAGAGGTGGTTTGCTGAAATCGCAACTACCTATCACGAAGGCTCTATGGCAAAGGTAAACGTACAAAAATATCTTGCGCTTTACGGAACAGGAAAGGACGGGAAATACCTGCCAATACCTGACCGCAGGAAAAAGAGCAGCAATAAGGAATATGATGTCTTTATTAGTGACTGGCATTCCAAAATCTCGGAAATGGAATCCTCACTGTCTGACATGGAGGCGGTAGCAGTTTACCAGCGCCGCTTGGAAGAAAACAAGGAAGTAAATCTTCCTGACAGGTGGTTTGTGAAACTGGACAGCATCTATCAGGATGGAGACAATGTTCTGGTTAAGCTCCGCAAATACCGTGCGATGTATGTCGTAAAAGACGGAAGATATATTCCTGTTCCCGGAACGGAGAAACAGGACGAAGAGAAGGAGTACAGGATCCCGGCAGCGAACTGGCACTCAAAGATCCAGGAGCTGGAGTCTTATCTCCAGAGCCAATAAATAAGTAGTAACAAAGGGCGCCCCTATGCGGGGTGCTCTTTAGTTAAAAAGGAGGACAGAAAAATGAAACAAATCCTGAGTTACAACAGTGAATATGACGATATATGCGTCATTAAAGCAGTCTCCGAAGCAGAAGCCCCCGACGCATTCCGGGCGTATGTAAAAGAAAGGGCTATAGAACTCCTTGAAATCGAGGACAATGAGGCCGAGGAACTCATGGAAGATAATTGCGACATGGAGTACGGTCTCTGCTACAACAAGGAGGCTCACGCAGCCTCCATTTTCCTCGCAAACGGGGAGTCTGAGATCCTGCGCCTTGTTGATATACCGGAAGTACCGATATCTGACAGGGCATATTATGAAAAACAGGATGAGATGCGTAAGGCAGACGTCCTCAAGGTCCTCCTTGAGAATGCCTGCATGAGCGAAAACGAGGAAATTCCTGAGGAAAAACGGGCAGAGTGGAACAGAATCGCTGAAACGGCTGTCCCCATCTTTGACAGACTGTCCGGATTTCATTGCGGCTGGTGGGACGAATACTGGTCCATGATCCGGGAGGCAGCCAGGCAGGCAGAAGAGCAGCTTACTCAATGCCGCTACGCGATATTTCAGCTAAAAGACGAAACTGAAGAGTATCTCTTCCTGCCATATAAACGTCTTGAAAAGAATGGCAAAACGCCAAGTATAAAAGATTATAACTGTGTGTATTCCGGAGAAGTGCATGGATCTGAAGATCGGCAGGTACTTGAAGAGCTGTTTACGCAGTTCAACATGGCTCATCCGCTTGATTTTTCTGGACACAGCCTGTCGGTCAGTGATGTTGTAAGCATCAGAAGAGGAGACAGAATCCGCTTCTACTACTGCGATTCCGTAGGATACAAGGAACTGGTAGGTTTTACAGATAAAGGAAAACCACTTCCGGAAATCCTGTAATATAAAAAAAACAAAATGCGTCGGGAAACCGGCGCTTTTGTTTTGCAAAAATTGTGCCCTATCTTATCATAGGTAAAATAGAAAACATCTAACTATAAGTAGTGTTTGCTGAACGGATGATATCCATTCATAAAAAGCCCATAAATATGGGAAATCTACTGAGTCCTAAGTCTATATCTGGTAAAATAGATGCAGGGTTTTTCGATTCCGGACGTCAATTATCCTG
>Ga0256405_10012465_pt1 | contig 10528 bp, 12 predicted proteins | sample RumenRJG_02DNA_FD_189096 | JGI IMG/M metagenome (GOLD analysis project Ga0256405, IMG submission 189096) | Bovine rumen microbial communities from Lethbridge, Alberta, Canada - RJG_02 | ecosystem: Host-associated > Mammals > Digestive system > Stomach > Rumen | place: Canada: Alberta... | reverse complement strand
ACTTGTATATGGATTCTGTATCGACATCTTCGAACCATATCTGATCTATAGTGATAATCGAATGATCAACTTCTTACTTATGCTTTTAGGAATCACATTCTTATCCCTCGGATCAGCATTATATTCCATCGCAGATCTTGGTCGAGGTTCATATGAAGCAATGACGTTTGCTCTAGTGAATAGGCGAGGCTGGAAGATCAGTTACACAAGAATAGGCTTAGACATCATCTGTGTTGTTACAGGATTTGCCCTCGGTGGAAAAGTGGGCTTATGTACGATTGCAACGATTCTTATCTCAGGACCGCTTCTGCAATTGTTTGTAAAGATGTGTAAATCTGTGATACAGATCTAAGGAGTTACGAGAAGTAAGTGCCCCTTCGAAAATGTAGGACTTCCCATCACAAGTTCATAGTGAAAGATCTGCAATCCCCTGTCATTATCATTGGCAGGGGATTATTTTCATTCTGTTTTAAATTATGGAAGAAATTTTTATACATACATTGAAACTCTGTCCACTATGTATGTATAACAAAAAATCGAGCCGAAGAAAAGGAGGTACTAATGATAGATAAAGAAGTGCTAGAAAACAAAGAATTGAATCTTTGTCCTTTGGAGTATGACGACATTCTAATACCGGCAATCCAAGACTATCTTGCTAATTTTACATTCAAGAACTTTGTAGAAGCAATTACATCGAGAGTGATTGGTCAACCGAATGTTAGACGAATCTGCCTCTGTGTGTATCTGTTCTTAAACAACATTATAAAGCAAGGGAAAACAAATAGCAATATTCTTCTTGCGGCCCCATCCGGGACGGGAAAAACAGAAACCTATCGTGCCATGAAGGAGTATTTTCAGGCATATCTCCCTGAAATAATTATTGAGAATATAGATACATCACAGATAACTACAACAGGTTTCAAAGGAGTTGATATTGGAAATGCATTGAGACCTTTTGCCAGGTTGGGAACAGAGCATCCGGTTGGAATCTGTTTCCTGGATGAGTTCGATAAGAAACTTGCACCATCCTTTGGAAATGGAACGAACGTGAACGCGGAAGTTCAGGGAAATATGTTAAAAATATTGGAAGGCTCTAGCATTCTATACGAAAAGAGCGGCAAAAAAATGTACCTGGACCGTGTTCTCTTTATTGGAATGGGATCTTTTGACTACTTCCGTAAACAAAGGAAAGAAGAAGCGGTAATGGGGTTTGGATCAGTTTCTGACAAGGATACTTCACTATTTAAAATGATAAGTAGGGATGATTTGGTAAAATTCGGAGCACTCTATGAATTGGTTGGAAGATTTCCATACATCATCAATTTTAGTCCTCTTACAGAGGAAGCAGTAAAGGGAGTCATATCCAAGATAAGGAAAAAGCTAGAGGATGAATACGAGTGTCGAATTACACTCACCCCTGGCATGGAAGAAAGTCTCTTAAAGGAGGCAAACTCACCCTATGGATGCCGGATCTTTGAAAGTATGTTAAGGGAAGGTGCAAGCCGTGGCCTCCTCAAATGGTACGAAGAGGAAATGAATGAACCAGGTACGCATCCAGTAATAACTATTAATAGCATGGATGAGGTATATGTGGAAAAGTTTGAGCAAGAAGAAGTCGAATCTAACTGTACGGAGTAAAATGGGATACTTGCATAAATATAAGAATAGAATTAGGAGGTATTTTGTTATGGATATGAATTATACACTAGAACTTATTGATGAGGCGAAGATATTTCTTGAACTTTATCGAGATATGCTCAGTCCATTTTCATTGGATGATAATGATAGGAAAAGTGTACATCATCATGTTGTAATAGAAGAGACAGATGAATTGGTAGATATTTATCCGGGGGAAGAGGAAGGGACATTTGTTGTTCTCCATGAGGCTCATCTTGTTCAAGAATCTTATGGTTATGTTGCTGGAAGTGGTATAGAGGAGATGGATGAGTCTACGGCAGTATGTATCACTTTTATAATACGTAGAAAAGGTACAGCTTCTATTCAGGAATTCTTCCGTGACGAAGAAGGGAATATTGACTTTGAAAAAACCATCCAATTAAGTGATGAGTAGTTCACTAAGGAGATTCCGATGGAGCTGATCCGGGAGATTGCGGCTGGTGTGGGAGAAAACAACGCGGAAGAGTTAGAGTGGATTATCGGCTAGAGATGGGCTATCATAGTGGCATAAGGAGTGTGTGATTATGGATTATAGTAAGCTGGATATGATTACCACGGCTATCGTTCTTGCAGTCTCTATTGTTGCTGCGTACTGCACGGTGCATCATTACGCTATGAAGAATCAGAATAAGAAGAATAAGAGATAATGTATTAGTAGTGTGATAGGCGGCTTTAGGCCGCCTATTTCTGCGATTAAACGGTAATGGCTAGATTGTAGGGAGAGAATGAAAACGGTACTTAAGAGCAAAAAGAACTTACAGACATTAAGGCTGATGCTGGCATTACTTGTGTGGGGAACATTAATAGTTCCGTTCATACAGCCACAAGTAGTGGAGGCAAAAGATAAGGGGAGTTCAGCGAGCGTAGAGGAGGCACTGGCGAGTGTTCCGGCATATACTGGTGCGCCTGCGTATGAAGTAAATGGTGGTGTACCGTTCTTTACGGATGATGAACTGACTACAACGTCTTTTGAGAAGTATAGCTCTAAGGATAAAAAGGGAAGATGTCGTGTGGCTTATGCCTGTGTGGGCAAAGAGACGATGCCGACAGAACCAAGAGGTAATATTGGCAAGATCAAACCGAGTGGCTGGCATACAGTAAAATATGACGGAATTGATGGTAATTACCTCTACAACAGATGTCATCTGATTGGTTATCAGCTGACGGGTGAGAATGCAAACTCAAAGAACTTAATTACTGGTACTAGATATCTGAACACTGTAGGAATGCTTCCCTTCGAGGATGAGGTGGCTGACTATGTTGAGAGAACGGGTAATCATGTTCAGTATCGTGTGACCCCATACTTTGGGGATTCTAATAAGCTGGCCTATGGTGTGCTTATGGAGGCTGAATCCGTTGAGGACGGTGGTAAGGGTGTTGAATTCAATGTATTCTGTTATAACGTTCAGCCGGGCATTACGATTGCTTACGAAGATGGATCTAGTTCGGGTCCTGAATTTACTGGATCAAAATCGTCTAGATCTGAGAAATCTCAGAAAGTATCGACAAGTAGTACTTCAAATGAGGTTGCACGTGAACAGGCGGTGACACAGGAGCAGGTGGTCGCGCCTGAGCCACAGGTCGCACCGGAACAGGAGGTACAGACAACACCACAGCCGGAAGTGCAGGAGGTGGCACCGCAGGCTGCTTCTGAAGATATGGTGTGGAAGACGAAATCCGGAAATGCATATCACAAGACGAACCATTGCGGAAACACGAATCCCGCTAATTGTACGCAGATAAGTTTGGATCAGGCAAGTAAGATGGGATTACATGCATGTGGGAATTGTTATAGGTAACATTGAGTTATTTGGTGTGTAGCTAGTAAGAGATTATTATCATATGGAACTAAGCAATGTGTTCGGTGCGGTAAAAAGGTGTCTTTTTAAAAGTTGATAATGAGGGCTTCTTTCCAGAATGTGCAAGAATTATTGCTGAAGAGAGAAGACAGGCACGTCTTCCTTATGAACGTGAACAGCGAAGAATTCGGCGTGAACAGTATATTGAAGCTCATAAAGTTGAGCTGAGAGCAGCTGGTGGTGTTGGAGTTTTACTTGCGGTTATTATCGGGGCTAACACAATTATGGGGACATACTTCTGAAAAGAAAATTACTGTTTCAGTTGTAGATACAGTAGCTCCAACAATTAAGATGGCAAGCGATGTGATTAATCTTGATGTTGGGCAGGTAACTTCAGTTTCGTATGATGATTTGCCCATAGAGGTTGCTGACAAATCGGAAATTGATCATAATTCGTTGTCATTTAGAAAAATGGTAAAGGGTGGTACTACTTATCCAATAGAAAAGGTATATGACAAATCCTCGGAGAGTTTAAAATTTGAAAAAATGGGTGAATACTATGGCCATTTCTCAATCGCGGATACAGAAGGGAATACATCTGAATTTGACATTCAATATGATGTACATGATCAGAATCCTCCAGTTGTGTATTCGTACGTAAATACTGTGAGTGGCAAGACTAGAGAAAATAAGTCTATCGTTGACTGATCTTCAGGTGAAGTATACGGATGAAAGTTTTGCAAATCTTATTCTGAAAAAAATAAAGCAGGATGGGAAAGTCGTACAAAGCGGCTATGCAAGAGCTGCAGGCCCTGCGATTACTTTCACTTACGAAGGGGAATATCTGATTGTATTAGAACTATCAGATGAGAGTGGTGATGAAATTGATGTTACAGCGTCCATAATAAAACCGTCTGAGAGTAGTGATACAAATGTAAACAAGAAGAATTCAAGTGATGAAAATGCTAGTAAGAAAGGAACTAGCCAAGAGGTAACAAGTTGTGGTGCAGAGTTAGACAATTCTGTTTCTACTCAGCTTTCAGATAATCAAGGAAGCAATACGTCCGCCGGTGATAATTCGGGAGAAGCTACTTATCATGAACAGGCAGTGACGCAGGGACAGATCGTGTATTGGACTCGGTCAGGGAAAAGCTATCATTCAACACCAGCTTGTAAGTCTCTGTCTAGAAGTGTTCTGATATCAGGAGCGCTTGATGAGGCGATTGCACACGGAAAATCTGTTCCGTGTGATAACTGTGTACGTCAGTAATGGAGAGGCTCTACATTTCCGAAGGAGAATATTATGAGCAAGCTTTTTATAGCAATATTTCTATGTAATCTGTTGATCCCTCTAGTAATGATTTTGGCTGGATTCCTGCTCTACAAGCATCCGCCGAAAGACATTAATGGATTAATCGGTTATCGCACTATCTGGTCGAGGAAGAGTCAGGAGACTTGGGATTTCGCACAAGTGTATTGTGGAAAGCTCTGGATCAGGATTGGGATTATTCTATTGATCGTGTCTGCGATTGTTCAGATTCCTTTTGCGGGTGCGAGCGAGGATACGATTGGAATAATGACTTTCGTCGTAGAGATGGCGCAATTGGTGGTTATAGTTGCAGCTATCTATCCGGTGGAGAGAGCGCTGAGAAAGAAGTTTGACAAAAACGGAAAGAGATATCTCTGATCTTATTCAGAGAGTCAGGCTGAGGAGAAACACTTATTATTGAGAGGTATCGGATAGACTGATGCTTCGCCCTACATTTACGAAGGAGAAATATGATTAAAGTATATGGAATGCCGACTTGCCCTTATTGTGATTACATTCATGAGCAGATCAAGGGGCGGGAAGATGAATTCACTTACATTAATATCGGGGAGAATATCCGCAATATGGGAGCATTCACCAGAATGAGAGATACGAATCCTGCATTTGATCATTCGAAGGAGATTGGCGATGTGGGGATTCCGGCTTTTGTGCTGGAGGATGGCAGTGTGACGCTGGATCCGGCCAAGGTTGGACTGATCGAGTATGGCAGTCCGGATGCGTGCTCCATCGCGGATCATAAGAGCGGAAGAAAAGGGTGCTAGGTAAAATGATGCCTGTCTATGGATGATCGTAGAGAGGTTTATCATTTTACTGTATAGACCTCTATGATACAAAAGGGGATAGCTCCCAATATCAATGACATGAATTAAGATGCTTCACATCGTTCTTGCCGGATGTGGCAATAATCAAAGAAAGGCCAGGAACCTGGAATATCAGGATCCTGACCTTTGTTTTACCTTATCTCAATCTCATACGTGACACGGCACGGGATGTAAGGATATCTTATGCTGCTTTCTTCTGCTTCATCATGGTTCTAAGAGCATCGAAGCAGAGGATAAGTGCAAGTACTACAAGGAGTACTGCGATGATGGTACGTGCTACGCTCCAGCCGAAATCAGGGCAGGCACCGGAAGTGAGAGCAGTGACATTCTTGATTACGGTCTGAACCAGAGAGGTGACGGTGACAACCATCATGAAGATCATGGGGATGTAGAACATCTTGTTGTTCTTGCCAGCCTTGCCAAGCCAGGTTGCAACTGCGAGAAGTCCGACACCTGCAAGGAGCTGGTTGGATGCACCGAAGAGAGGCCAGATGTTGATGTAACCGGTCATACCAAGTCCGACGCCGAGAACAACGGTAACAGCAGTACCGAAGACCGGATTGACGAGGAGCTTCTTGTAACCCTTCGCATCGGCAACGGTTTCACCGGGAGCCAGCCAGAGTTCCTGGAAGGTGTAACGAGCGAGTCTGGTGGAAGTATCCAGGGAAGTCAGGCAGAATACAGAGATTGCAAGAATCAGGAGACTCTGCATAACCGTCTGTGTTCCAGCGAGTCCTGGGATGGTTGCAACCATCTGAGATACACCGATGGAGAACACCTGCATAGGATTGGTGACATCTCCTGCCTGATACTGGCTCCAGAGATAACCTACAGCACAGATGGTGCAGAGACCGAGAACGCACTCGATCATCATGGAACCATAAGCAACAGGTCTTGCATTCTTCTCATTGTCCAGCTGCTTGGAAGTCGTACCGGAAGACACCAGAGAATGGAAGCCGGAGATAGCACCACAAGCGATGGTGACAAAGAGTGCCGGGAAGAGGAAGCCCTGTTTCTCGTTGAAGAATCCAGTAAAGGCCGGCATTACGGAGATACTGGGATGTGATGCGATAATACCTACAACTGCTACGCCGAGCATGAAGTAGAGCAGGAAGGAGCTGAGGTAATCTCTGGGCTGTAAGAGCAGCCATACAGGAACGACACTGGCCACGCCGATGTAGATACCGATGATAATCATCCAGGTAGTCTCGGACAGATAGATTGGATGGAAATGTAGACCGATTGCAATAACGGCAACGATCGCTACAATACCAGCAATCGTAGAGATGAGAAGCGGTGCATTTCTTCTATATACCATGAAACCGAAGACGATTGCCATGATGATGAAGAGCAGGGAGATCATTGCAGTGGATGCATTGGTTGCAGAAGCTGCGAGGTCGAGGACACCAGCATCTGTATAGGTTGCGGCAAAGGTTCCGGCAACCATGGAAGAGAATGCTGCTACGACGAGGAGCAGAGTGAGGTAGGTGAAGATGGAGAAGAGCTTCTTCATCGCGCTACCCATCGTATCGCCGATGATATCACCGATGGACTGTCCCTTATGACGAATAGATGCGAAGAGGGCACCGAAGTCATGGACACCACCGAAGAAGATACCTCCGATCAGGATCCAAAGCATGACAGGAACCCAACCGAAAACGGCTGCCTGTACAGGTCCGGTGATAGGACCGGCACCTGCGATGGATGAGAAGTGATGTCCCATGAGGACCGGAGTTTTCGACGGAACATAATCAACATTATCCTGGAATTCATGTGCGGGAGTCTTGCGCGCAGGGTCGATACCCCAGGTTTTGGCAAGCCAGCCACCATAGAAGACATAGCCACATACCAGAACGGCTATGCCAAGTAGTAATAGTACTGCTGCGTTCATTTTTTCTTTTTCCTCCTGTTAGATTGTGTTGAGTAATTACTTACCTATATATGAAGTTACCTCGCCGGTAACGGTAAGCCGAATATAAAACATGAGCTTTATGTTGAGTAATGAGTAATCCAGGTTTGATAGGCCGTGGAGTTCGTAGTGCAGAGGCGTTATGAGGCCTTGGCAAGTTGTTGTAGATGTTTCTTGGCTTCGTGACCGCTCATGTTTGTCACCACATGTCCACTTTCCAGTTCCAATAGTCCGGTTCGCATATCCATCCAGCCGTCCAGTGAGAAACGGAAGTTCTTATGAATGTGACAATGCTTCATGGCACGCCTTGCGTCAGGGCTTGCACTCTTGCAGATCACGATGACAGAGAGCACAGAACACATATGCCCAGGCTTCGGATCGATCAGTTCCATCCCATTTCGGTAGACGTAATCTTCGAAACGGCGATAAGTATCAAGATCCAGATGGTCTGCCTCGAAGATGTAGCAGTATTCATGACTATCCGCCGACCAGAGGACATTCTTCTTAGAGAGTACGTAATTCGACTGGGTCATATGTAAGTCGCAGCGAGCTGCAAGCTCCGGGAAGGAAGCTGCCTCCTCTTCATGGATATCGTAGTATCTACGATAGGAATTGATCAGTTCTTGAACAGTTGTAGTTATATCCATAATCATTGCTTTCTATTGTTTAGATGTCTGTAAGGCAACTAAGAGTAATTCAAGTGAGAGTGATGCAGTTACATGTGATTCAAGTGCGAATAATGAAGTTACATGTGATTCAAGTGTCTATAAGGCAGTTACGAGGATGACAATAAAAAAGCCTTTGCAATCTAGAGATTACAAAGGCAAGTGTACAAACTCGGTTCGTAATTGAGAGTTATCTCTCATGTTGCAAGAAACAATGGGAAATCATCCGGGAGCCATCCGGGAGTAATCACTAATGTTGCATATAATTCACTTTCAAGTTGAAAAAAAGTATATCACTAGTGAAAAGATTATAAACCATGAATTTTGAACAGAATTTTTGCTTATACGGGATAATATTTGGGCAGAATTTAGGAAGTGGTAAAAATAAGATATGTTGATTTGTACCACCATTTTGAAGAACAAAATGGTGGTACAAATCTGATTTTCCGTATATACCACCATATGGCATGGATTCTAAGCGGTTTGGAAGCTTGTTTACACAGATAATTTGAAAACGAAGCCACCTTTTTGCTAAGCAAAAGGGTGGCTTTTTTGTAGCAAGAACGAAGAATAATTCGCGACAAAAACATGTCTCTTCATGACAGAAAAACAAGCTCGCATGTAACGGTTTGCACTTGACCGCAACGTTACGTGGCGAGGTACCGTCATGAAGGGAGTAGATCATGATTTCACGTAGCGGATTAGTCAAGCAATGCGGTGTCTCCAAGCGAACCCTTGAACACTATGCATCCAAGGCCGGCTATTACATCCTTGTCCCAGTTCGAACGGACACGGTTGGTTGTTGGTACCAAGATGATGCTGTTGACATTCTTGAAAATATTAAGAAATTGAAGAATGTTGGGTTTTCATTGAAGGAAATATCAAAATATGAGAATTCGTCCGAAGATGTGAGGCATCAGATGTTGCTGAAACAGATTCCTGTACTAGATGCTCGAATTAGTAGAGTGGTAAAGCAGAAGCAATATCTAGAGCAGATGCTTGAAGAAGCGAAATGAGATTAGAAGCGATTCTATTAAAAGAAGGGAGTAATTATGGATAACAATAGTATGCAGAACAATCAGTTCCAACAGAATGGTATGCAAAACCAGCAGAACAACCAGTTCCAACAGAATGGACAGATGAATCAGAATATGTTTAATCAGCCCGTGCAGCAAGTTCCAAAGAAGAAAAAGCACATAGGACTTATTATTCTTGGTATCATTGCAATTCTTATTTTGATGAATGTCGTCAAAAATAAGATAAGTGAGAGCAAGGAGTATCATGAGACGCTTACCTGGCCAAGCTCAAATGTTTTAGCACAGATGTTACCTGAACCTTCCTCAAAGTATGGAGTGGTTGAGTCGGAGAGTGAGAGATATTTGTCAGTTGACGTGTATCAGGTTAAGCCTGGAGAATTCGATGACTATATCTCGGCTTGTAAAGATAAGGGATTTACGGTTGATTATTATGCAGCCGATGATAGCTACTCAGCCAAAAATAATGATGGTTATTCCTTGATGCTTGACTATGAAGAAGAGCGAGGCAAGACCATGAATATAACCCTCAGTGCACCAGGTGAGGAGTCCGAAGATGCCGTAGCAAGTGACGGAAACGAGGTGAGTGATACAACAGTTTCTGCAGAAGATACTGAGGATGACACGGAATCCGATGATGCAGAGGTCGAAGATAACGCGGACAACAGCGATGAGTCAGAATCTTCAGATGCAAGTGGTGTTGATCCTGATTTCAAAGCAACGATGGATGCTTATGAAAAGACCATGAATGCGTACTGTGACTTTATGGATAAGTATGCAAATGCAAATCCTACGGATGCCCTTGGTATGGCTGCAGATTACACCAAGATGATGACAGAATATGCGAATGCGACCAGCAAGATACAGTCTGTGAATGAAAATGATCTGTCTGGTGCGGATCTTGCCTACTATACGGAAGTTATGGGTAGAGTTAATACAAGACTTGCAAAGACAGCCACAACAGCCGGCCAGTAACTTTATAATAATTTCAGTAAAACTCAAGATGATTTATTCTTTCTTAATGGAAACTTAAGATAGTTCATTTTAGTTTAATCTTCATGATGCGGGTGTCAAAAGTATAAAATGACACCTCATTGACATTATAGTAACCGTTTTCCGTACCTTGACAACTGAATACGATCTTGAAACATAAATCGCCGGAAAAACGCGATTTTATGCGGATGAAAGGGTATAATAGAAGTATCTTAAAACCATATCTTCGAGGTATCTAATCATGTCGTTTGTCCCTAATGATCATCAGCAGCTCTCTCTTTTTGATTCCCTTGGCTTCCT
>Ga0256405_10012463_pt1 | contig 10529 bp, 8 predicted proteins | sample RumenRJG_02DNA_FD_189096 | JGI IMG/M metagenome (GOLD analysis project Ga0256405, IMG submission 189096) | Bovine rumen microbial communities from Lethbridge, Alberta, Canada - RJG_02 | ecosystem: Host-associated > Mammals > Digestive system > Stomach > Rumen | place: Canada: Alberta | collected... | reverse complement strand
ACAATGTTCTATGTACAAAGATAAAAGAAATCAGTAAAACAAAATATAATTATTACCTATGAAAGTAAAAGTAAGTAATGTCAATCAGCCGGCTTGGAAGGAGTGCAACATCCATGCCACTCTTCCGGCAGAGCTGAGCAAACTGCAAGAGATTGCGTACAACGTATGGTGGAGCTGGAACGCAGGCGCCAAGGACCTGTTCCGCTACATCGACAACGAGGCATGGCACCGCGCAGACTCGAACCCTGTCGTCCTGCTGAACATCATCAGCTACGACCGCATGGTAGAGCTGACGAAGGACACCAAGTTCATGAAACAGCTGAATGAGGTGTACGCTGAGTTCCGCGCTTACATGGACGCCCCGAAAGACAAGCAGAAACCGTCGATCGCTTATTTCTCGATGGAGTACGGTCTGACCCACGTGCTGAAGATCTATTCGGGCGGTCTGGGTATTCTTGCCGGCGACTATATCAAGGAGGCATCGGATTGCAACGTCGATATGACCGCCATCGGTTTCCTCTACCGTTACGGTTATTTCACCCAGACGCTTTCTCCGGAAGGACAGCAGATTGCCAACTACGAAGCGCAGAACTTCTCGAACCTGCCCATTACCCAGATGAAAGAAGCAGACGGCAGCAACATGGTGGTAGAGGTGCCTTATCCGGGCCGCACCGTGAAGGCATATCTGTGGAAAGTAGCAGTAGGCCGCATGAACCTGTACCTGTTAGATACCGACAACGAGCTCAACAGCGAGTGGGACCGTCAGATTACCCACCAGCTCTACGGCGGCGACTGGGAGAACCGTATCAAACAGGAGATTATGCTCGGTATCGGCGGTATGTTAGCGCTCAAGAAACTCGGCATCAAGAAGGATGTTTACCACTGCAACGAGGGTCACGCTGCTCTTATGGGCTTGCAGCGACTGGTCGATCTGGTAGCCGAGGGACTGAGTTTCAACGAGGCGAAGGAAGTAGTACGTGCATCGGGTCTCTATACCTGCCATACACCGGTGCCTGCCGGCCACGACTATTTCGAGGAAGGGCTGTTCTACAAATACATGAGCGAGTATGCTCCTAAACTGGGTATCGAGTGGCATGACCTGATCGGTATGGGCCGCGTCAATCCGGACGACAACTCGGAGAAATTCTCCATGAGCGTGTTCGCGCTCAACACCTGCCAGGAGGCCAACGGTGTATCATGGCTCCACGGAGAGGTATCGAAGAAGATGTTCAGCCCCGTATGGCCCGGATATTTCCCGGAGGAGCTGCATGTGGACTATGTGACCAACGGTGTGCATATGCCTACATGGGCTGCCCACGAGTGGAAAGATATTTACCAGAAATACCTGCCGAAAGGCTGGATGGCAGACCAGTCCAACCTCGACATGTGGAAGCCGTACAACGATATTCCCGATGAGATCATCTGGAACACGCGTATGAGCTTGAAGCGCAAGATGATGGACTATATCAAGGAGAAATTCCGTGAGGACTGGATGAAGACGCAGGGTGACCCGGCTCGTATTGTCCGCGCGCTGAACGAGATGAACCCGAACAACCTCATCATCGGTTTCGGACGCCGTTTCGCTACCTACAAACGTGCTCACCTGCTCTTTACCGACCTGGAGCGTCTGGAGCGTCTGGTGAACAACCCCGATTTCCCGGTACAGTTCCTGTTCACGGGTAAGGCTCACCCGGCAGACGGCGACGGACAGGGTCTGATCAAACGCATCATCGAGATCAGCCGTATGCCGCAGTTCTTAGGCAAAATCATCTTCCTCGAGAACTATGACATGCGTCTTGCCAAACGCCTCATCAGCGGTGTGGATATCTGGCTCAACACGCCTACCCGTCCTCTGGAGGCTTCCGGTACGTCCGGCGAGAAAGCGCAGATGAACGGCGTGCTCAACTTCTCCGTCAAAGACGGCTGGTGGTACGAGGGTTACGTGGAAGGTGCAGGATGGGCGCTGACCGAGAAACGCACCTATGAGAACCAGGCTCACCAGGACCAACTCGATGCCGCAACAATCTACCAGATCCTCGAGCGCGAGATCATTCCGCTGTACTACGCCAAGAACAGCAAGGGATACAGCCCCGAGTGGATCCAGTATATCAAGAACTCCGTGACCAAGATCACGCCGCGTTTCACCATAAAACGTATGATTGACGACTACTTCACGAAGTTCTATTACAAACTCGCCAAACGTCACAGCCTGCTGCTGGCCGACAACTACAAGGTAGCCAAGGAGATCGCGGCTTGGAAAGAGAACATGGTAGCCCACTGGGACGAGATCGAGGTAGTCCGCAAAGAGGAGGTCGATCTGGCCAACCTCAATGTAGGCGACAAATTCAAAGTAGCGGTAGAGCTGGACACCCACGGTCTGAACGACAAGGGTCTGGGCGTAGAGCTGGTAGCTATCCGCACCTCCACCCATAACAACGACAAGCTCTACGAGGTAGAGCCGTTGAGACTGGTGAAGAGCGAAGGCAGCCACCTGTTCTTCGAAAACGTCTATCAGCTGGACTATGCCGGCGGTATGAAGTTCTGTCTGCGTATGTATCCGCAGAACGAGCTCCTGCCCCACCGCATGGATTTCTGCTACGTTCGTTGGATCTAATTAAAAGAGCGGCGTTGCGTAAAAAACAACGCCGCTTTTCTTCATTATGCTACTGAATATACTGAAATCGAAGATCCACCGCGTACAGGTGACTGAGGCGGATCTGGATTATATCGGCTCCATCACCATCGACGAGGCGCTGATGGAAGCGGCGGATATATATGCGGGGGAGCGCGTACAGGTGGTGGATAATACCAACGGGGCACGTCTGGAGACCTATGTTATCCCCGGCAAACAGGGATCAGGATGTATCTGCATCAACGGAGCGGCTGCCCACCTGGTGAAGGTAGGTGACACAGTGATCATCATGGCATACGCGCTGATGACACCCGAGGAGGCGAAGACATTCAAACCCAGTATTGTATTTCCCGGGCCGGGAAACAAACTAGTAAACTAGTAAACTGGACAAACTATAACACATGGCATTTTTCGAACTACATAGCGAAGCGAAGTCCGTAGGTCCGCGCGCCGGTGTCATTCACACCGACCACGGCGATATCCTGACACCTATCTTCATGCCGGTAGGTACGGTAGGCACGGTCAAGGGCGTACAGCGCAAGGAACTGGAGGAGGATATCAAGGCGCAGATTATCTTAGGCAACACCTACCATCTGTACCTCCGTCCGGGCACTCATATCCTGCGCCAGGCGGGCGGTCTGCATCGTTTTGAGGGCTGGACGAGACCTATCCTGACCGACAGCGGAGGGTTTCAGGTCTTCTCGCTGACCGACATCCGCAAGATGACGGAGGAGGGCGTACGTTTCTCCTCGCATATCGACGGACGCAAGCTGCTGTTCACACCGGAGAGCGTGATGGACATCGAGCGCGAGATAGGCGCGGACATCATGATGGCGTTCGACGAATGCTGCCCCGGTACGGCGGACAGGAAATACGCCAAGGACTCCATGGACCGCACCCACCGATGGCTCGACCGCTGCATAGCGCGGTTTGACGGCACGGACGACCTATACGGCTACAAACAGCACCTCTTCCCTATCGTACAGGGCTGTACCTACACCGACCTGCGTCAAGACGCCAGCAAGCGGCTGCGTGACCTGGACCGCGACGGATACGCCATCGGCGGTCTGGCGGTAGGCGAACCGACGGAAGTGATGTACGACATGATTGAGGTATGCAACGACATCCTGCCGGCGGACAAACCGAGGTATCTCATGGGCGTAGGTACGCCGTGGAATATCCTGGAGGGTATCGAGCGCGGCATAGACATGTTCGACTGTGTGATGCCTACCCGCAACGGACGCAACGGCATGATCTTCACCTGGCAGGGAGTGATGAACCTGCGCAACAAGAAATGGGAGGACGACTTCACGGAGCTCGACCCCACGGGCTGCTCTTATGTCGATCACGCTTACACACGCGCCTACGCGCGGCATCTGATTCACGCGCAGGAGATGCTGGGGCTGGAGATACTGTCTATTCATAACCTGGCGTTCTATCTGGATCTGGTGACACAGGCGCGGCAACATATTCTGGCAGGAGATTTCAGTGCATGGAAAGCCTCCGTCATGCCAAACATTATGAAGAGATTATAAATTGTTAATTATTAATTGTTAATTGTTAATTATTAATTATTAATTGGCGTGAAACGCCTTGATTGGTATATTGTCCGGAAGTTTTTGGGGACGTTTTTCTTCTCCATCGTTCTGGTGTTGTCCATCGCCATCGTCTTTGACCTGACGGAGAAGATGGATGACTTCTTCGAGGAGCAGATTCCTCTCAAGGAGATTATTCTGGATTACTACCTCCCCTTCATCCCGTATTACATGAACATGTTCAGTTCGCTGTTCATCTTCATATCGGTCATTTTCTTCACCAGCAAGCTGGCGGGCAACTCGGAGATCATCGCCATGCACGCGGCAGGCATGAGTTACCACCGGATGATGCGGCCGTACATGTTCTCCGCCACCCTGCTTTTCTTCTTAGGCATCTATCTGGGCGGATGGGTCATCCCCAAGAGTTCGGAGAAGATACTGACGTTCACCGACAAGTATATCGAGCATTTCACGACGGACAACGCCCGTCATATGCAACTGGAAGTGGAGCCGGGCACGGTGCTCTATATCGAGTCGTTCCACCGCCGCAGCAATATCGGCTACCGTTGTTCGATTGAGCATTTCGAGGGCAAGAGTCTGATGTCCCGCGTCACGGCGGACCGGATCTACTACGACTCGCTCTATAACTGGCATCTGGATACCTACACGCAGCGCACTTTCACGGGAATGCGTGAGAGTCTGGAGCGCGGAGAGCGAAAAGACATCACGCTGCCTATCACACCCGATGAGATCTTCATCTCCGCCCAGCAGGCACAACAGATGACCACGCCGGAGCTGAGGCACTATATGGAGCGCCAGCGCGAGCGCGGCAGCGGAAACGTGAAGGCGTTCGAAGTGGAGTACCACAAGCGCTGGGCGTCGCCCGTCGGCGCGTTTATCATGACGCTCTTGGGCGTGACGATGAGCAGCCGCAAGGTACGCGGGGGCATGGGCAAGAACCTCGGTATCGGTATTGTGCTGACCGCAGGATATATCCTGTTCTCCACCGTTTCGACGACGTTCTCGGTAAACAATGTAATGTCCTCTTTTTCTGCAGCTTGGCTGCCGAATTTCGTATTCCTCGCTATTTCTATCCCGCTTTACATCCGCGCAAGCAAATAAGCAACATGCAAAGCGAAAATAGCAAAATGTCAGCAGTCCGCAGCGACTGCTGTTATTTTGTCAACTCGATTGGTCATTTTGTGGAAATTTATCATTTTGTGCCCGATTTATTTGCAGGAGTCAAAAAAAGGCAGTACCTTTGCACTCGATTTCGAAAGTGATCGGAATCTAAGGTATTAGTTTTAGTTTATTTAAAGAAAGGACAAACTATGAAAAAGATTGGTTTAAAGGTTAGTTTGGTTCTATTGACCGTTTGCAGCCTGATGGCTGGAGTAAGCAACGCGGACGCCGCGAAAAACAAAGATAACTTCACGGTACGTTTCCGCGAGAACACACTGGTAGTAGCATCCACGCAGATGGAGGAGGCACGTATCTACTCGATGCAGGGCAAACTGCTGAAGAAAGAGCAAGGTACTTTCGCAGAGTTCGAGTTGGACCGCGGAACCTACCGTCTGTTCGCAAAAGTCAACGGAGAAACCGTTTCCCGCAGAATTGAGCTGCGGTAACGGAACAAAAAAAATCAGTAACAACAAAAAGGAAGGGACTCCCGCTCGGGAGTCCCTTCTCGTATCAGCCATGCTTGGCTGATTATTTGATAGCCGTGCCCAGCACGTTGTAGGTCTTGCCGTCACGGAGGATAAGCAACTGACCGTCACGGAGTACTTTCCGGGCGTCGTTGGAAGGAGTAGCGATGGTCTCGATACCTTGTCCTTCAAAGTAGCTCGGATCCTCGTCATAGAGGGTGATATGGTTGGAAGGATTGCCGGAGGCATAGTTGGTGAAGTCTCCCGAACTGCACATCAGCTCCATGAACCGGCCTACGTACGTCTTACCGTCATCTCCTACGAGACGGAAAGAGCCGGTGTAGAACGCTTGTGTGAGGCTATAACCACTCGATATTTCCACCTCGTCATAGCCGTCAAACTGGAGGCGGACTTCTGACTCTGTACCTTGAACAGTACCGTCACTCAGGTAAATCAGATCGCTCTCGCTATCCAGATTCTGACGAGTCAGGTTATAGTTGCCGGAGAGGGCGGCTGCACTATTGGTGTACACCAGGAACCATGCGAACTGGTAGCCGGCATTATCGACTCCGAATTGCAGGATCCAACCGTTCTTGCCCTCTTGATACCATTTTGTATTGGGCTCGATATAGTAAGCGTTAAGGCCTATTACATCCAGTTCTACAGCATCGGCAGGGATCTCCGCTGCCTTGGACACGAAATCGTTACCGGCAACAGCGTTGGATGCCTCGAAATAGTTGCCGTTAGCGCCTTCGTTGAACGCCTGCACGGTCCAGGACCACGTACCGTCTTTCGGCATGGTAGTCGTCTTGGTGGTGCCGTTAACGGTCAGCGTGGAGTAGAACTCGCCGTCGCAATAGAGGGTAATCACATAGCGGTCGGCGGCTGCGGCGGCCTCCCACGTGAAGGTCACATTATCGCCGCCTGCTACCTCTGCGTGCAGGTTGGTCGGCTCGTAGTTGTTCACGCCTACGGTGAAGTTAGTAGCCATCTCCTGACCAAGCGCGTTGTTATATCTATCCACTACCTGCACAATGGCGGTGTAGGATTTACCTTCTACCACCTCCACCGTCAGCGGGGAAGCAGGACGGTCTTTGGTATCGAAGTTGTCGTAAGCGACTGTCTCGCCGGACCAAACGCGAACGTACAGACGCTCACCCTGACCGAACTCAGGATCTACCCAAGTGAGGGTGGCGGTTTTCTTGTCCTCAGCCACCTCAGCCTTCAAACCGGTTACGTATTTAGCAACGAGTTCAAACGGAATAAGCGCCAGTTGGTCGCCCTTCGCATATTTGCCGTCTTCTCCCTGTACGAGCGCATATACCTGAATCTGATACTTACCCGGAGCCAGACCTAACATGGAGCCTACGTTAATCACGCATTTATTCCATGAGTCGCCTTTCTGCAAGCCGGCTTCATCTACATTGAGGATCCACTTGGTAGAGCAGTAGTAATGGTTGTCAGAGTCATCGCCGGCTGAGAAACCGCCGAACTCACCGGACTCCATATCCTGATAAGCGAACCGGTCGCACTCTTCGGTAGTAGCGACGGTACCGGCAACCATTGCTTGCGCGTCAGCGTCAAAGAGCGCGATTGCGAAAGCGGAAGCGTTGTAGGAATACCACATAAACTGCGCCTGGCAATAGGTCAGCGCATAGATATTGGCGTCCGCCAGTTCTTCTTGCGAGGGATCTACGTCTTGGGATTTGCCGATACCTGCCAAGATAAAGTTATCCATGGACACACTGCCGTAATTGCTGGTACCACCTGCAAAACGGAAGGCGATGTACTCTACCCCAGCGGGCAGCTCATTCAAGGGGAAGACCACGTGCGTGCTGGTAATAACCTGCTCTAACTTCTTTAAGGAGACAAAAGTAGCAGCGTCTGCGGGGTTGGTCATATAACCGATCTCCAGAGAGCCGTAGCTCTCGCTGACCACGGAGGTATAGTAGTCGAACGCCAGTTCGCAGGTGTCGAGTTGGGCATTGAAGAGAGGAAGCGCAAATACCTGGGCGGAAGTGGCGCCGCCTCCACGGGCGGTGAGATGTTGTTCGCCGGTAGCTATCTGATTACCGCTGCCGTCATCTTTTTTCTCTGCTACGATAGTCACAGCGGGGGCTGCGGAGGAAATAGTCCAGCATCCGGGGGCTATGTCGCCGACGGTCTCGCTGCCGGAGGCGTCGCGGGTGAAGGTCTCAATCCAAGGCACGTTCAGACGGGCGCAAGCCGTCTTGAAGGTAGCTTTTACGGTCTCGCTTACTGCTGTTTCGGAGCAATAGGAGCGTACGTAGAAATAGTATTTCTGCTCGTCATAGAGACCGGTTACGGTTACAGACTTCTGGTCCGTCAGTTTGGCGGCAGTCCAGTCGGGCTGGTCGCCTTCGAATTCAAGACAGTACTGGTACTGCGATGCTTCGCCTTGCCACGAAACAGTAGCCGTAGCCTCCGTCACCTTCTCTACGGTAACAGCGGTAGGCGCTTTGCAAGTCTCGCTGACGGGATCGGTATCGCCGCCTGCTATCACGAAAGTGACTTTCGGCTGCTTCTGCTCGCGGGAGGAACCGCTGTAAGCGTACTTTATCAGGTAAGCCGTAGTCGTTGCGGAATAGAAAGAAGAGGCAGAATAGGTGCCTTCTCTGGTAATTTCCACCTGAATAAGCAGGTTACCGCCCTCGTAGGCGTACGGTTCAGTGAAATTGACGGTCAGTTCTCCATCCGCTACGGACAGAGGGCCTTCATACACTTCGGTAAGCGCGCTTCCGGTAGAGGCTGTGGCATATGCCCCTTTGGCATTCTGGAAGAAGGTGTCATCCGTCTTGGCGAGAGATACTTTGAACTCAGCCTTGCCCCAAGATTGGGTTTGTTTGGAGGAGTAGAAAGTCAATGCCTTGATTTCGCTGCCTACAGCGATACCTTTGAGTTGGTCTGCCAGATAGATGGTTTGCACCCCGATTGAAGTATTAGGGTTGCTCTTAGTGTCAGCGTTTTCGCCATAAACAGGGAAATGTCCCTGTGTGGCATTGCCGCCGGGGTTAACGGTTACTGCCTGATCGGCATAGCCGTACGCGCAGAACAAAACTGCCGCGATAATAACAGAAAAGATTTTTTCATTGTAACAAAATATTTTAGTTTGTTTCTTTTGTCTATCAAAAATAACAAAAAGCGTGCAAAGTTACAAAAAAATCTTCAATTATACAAATTTCTGTACGCAATTTCATCAGAAATGCGACATTAAACCAATATATAGAACAAAAATGCACACAATATAATCCTTATGCAACATTTATTTACTCTCAGTCACAGGACCATCACGGGACCATCTTCCGAGAACGGCTTAACCACGACTCAGGAACGTCCTTCTTGAAACGCCAAACCCCTCCGTTTTCATTTCCGGAAGGGTTTTTAATATACATAGTAGGGTGTAGGGGTATGGGGGAGAGGGGAGAGACTATACGCGCCCCGACCTTTTGGCCTGCTCCTCAGAGATATATGGAGCAATCTGTCTAAGTTACGAACGGCTTCTCTCATAAATCTTGACTTTATCTTTTTGGGCGGATGCCTCAGCCATAGGGCGTAATGTTCCTTCTGCCACCAGATCTACTTTTCTATGCAATAATTCCTCCAGTTCACGATGAATATGCGCATACGTCAGCAGTGAGAAAAATGCATCCTTCTTTGGAGAAAACAATATATCCACGTCACTGTTTTTCGTTTCCTCGCCACGGGCGCACGAACCGAACAGATACGCATATTCAATAGGCTGATTTCTAAAATAAGCCTGAATGATTGGTATCATATTTTGCACAGTTTTACTTGGCATCTTCCTGTTTTCGTTTTAAAATTCGGTGCAAAGATACATCTTTTTTTCTAAATATCAAAATATTTGTGCGATTTTTGTAGCTTTTGCATGCATATTTGGCGTTTATACACCGGCCGGAGATACAACAGCGGCACGGGGTTGCCGTGCCGCTGAGGGAATAGTTACGCTATTGGCGTGAGGATCAACGTCCTTCATTCGGATCGCCCTCTATCGGAGCACCCGGGTCTAAGGTATAGGATACCTGCTGACAGATGCCATAGGAGGTGCTGACTGTCAGTGTCTCGACAGAGGGGCTATAATAATTCTTCTTCATAACTATATTATCTGTTTTGGTTCTTATTGTATTTTCTGTCCCTGGAGGTTATACTTCACGCCGTTGCGGATGATAACTACCTGGTTGTTCTCCAATACTTTGAGGCTCTGTACCTGCCCGCCTTGAATGTTCTCGCAGCCGGTAGCTATCTGCTCGCCCATCACGATGCGCGCCGGCATACCGTGACGAATAGGAGCACTGCTTTGCTCCGTTCCAACAGGCGTGTTGGTCTGGAAGTAAGCGCGGAAGCTCTTGAGGCTGTGACCGCTCTCCTCAACACCTGACCAAGCGATCTGGTTGTTCGCCAGCATGAAGAGTTTGGTCTTATCATCCTGCGGGAAGGTCTCCGGAGCGAAGATACCTACGAACTGCACATCGTTGTTCTCACCTACGGACTTTCCTGCGGAAGCGGCAATCGTTACGCTCTTGAAAATCGGATTAACGATATTCTCACCCGCCGTCCAGCTGATGAGGTACGGTACGCCGGCTTCGATAGCGTCAGTAGGATAAACGCGGAGCAGCAGTTCGCCGTTCTCCACATAGCCGTATTTGAACGCCAGCAGCTCGCCGCCCTCCAGCGGAG
>Ga0256405_10012462_pt1 | contig 10530 bp, 7 predicted proteins | sample RumenRJG_02DNA_FD_189096 | JGI IMG/M metagenome (GOLD analysis project Ga0256405, IMG submission 189096) | Bovine rumen microbial communities from Lethbridge, Alberta, Canada - RJG_02 | ecosystem: Host-associated > Mammals > Digestive system > Stomach > Rumen | place: Canada: Alberta | collected... | reverse complement strand
GGAATGGAGAAAACTCCCTGCCCGGACGATGTCGTATATGTCGCCAGCGATCCTGAGCTGGAGAAGATCCCGGTATGTGATGACCTGCGGAGAGTGACATACGGAGAACTTCCGGTCCAGGTCGGCTACTGCAATGGCCACAACCACAAGCTGAACGCCCTGGAGTATCACAGAAGTTCCGAGATCAATATCGGGGCTACGGACTTCTATCTGATTCTGGGCCGCCAGGCGGATGTGACGGACGAGTACACATTTGACACGTCAACCTGTAAGGTGTTCTACGCTCCGAAGGGAACAGCAGTGGAAGTCTTCGCGACTTCTCTTCATTACGCACCGTGCAATAGCGGGGATAATGGTTTCCGCGTAGTCATCGTTCTTCCGAGGGGAACAAACTATGACCTTGAGGAAGCGCACGCAGGCGGCGAGGATGCTCATCTGACCGCCAAGAATAAATGGCTGATCGGACATCCGGAGGGAGGTCTTCCGGAGGGAAGCCCGCTGGGACTGATCGGAGAGAATATTACCATTGACTGAAGCGCAGCGAAGACGCGCAGCGGATATAAGATATGCATGTGACACCGCGGCTGTGGAACGTACAGGCGGTGAAAACATAGAGAAACAATTATCATTTCACAGGAGGAGAAAACATGTTTAACAACATCCCGAAAGCAAAGGTTGGTATCGTTGCTGTGAGCCGTGACTGCTTCCCGGCATCGCTTGCGATCAACAGAAGAAAAGCCCTCATAGATGCGTATACCGCAAAATATGACAAGGATGACATCTACGAGTGTCCGGTATGTATCATCGAGAGTGAGATCCATATGGTTGAGGCTCTTGAAGATGTGAAGAAGGCGGGCTGCAATGCGCTGGTAGTCTATCTTGGTAACTTCGGACCGGAGATCTCCGAGACACTGCTTGCAAAGCATTTTGAAGGACCGAAGATGTTCTGCGCAGCTGCAGAAGAAACCCAGGGCGATCTGTGTGACGGCCGCGGCGATGCTTACTGCGGTATGCTGAATGCCAGCTACAACCTGAGACTTCGCAGCGTGAAGGCTTATATTCCGGAGTATCCGGTAGGAACAGCTGCTGAGTGCGCTGACATGATCCATGAGTTCCTTCCGATTGCACGCGCTGTCTACGGCCTGTCCAGACTGAAACTCATCACTTTCGGACCGAGACCAAACAACTTCCTTGCATGCAACGCTCCGATCCAGCAGCTCTACAACCTCGGAGTAGAGGTTGAGGAAAACTCTGAGCTCGACCTGTTTGAATCCTTCAACAAGCATGCTGATGATCCGAGGATCCCGGAAGTGATCGCGGATATGGAGAAGGAACTGGGCGAAGGCAACAAGAAGCCTGAAGTCCTCGGAAAACTTGCGCAGTATGAGCTGACCCTGCTTGACTGGGTTGAGGCTCACAAGGGATACAGAGATTATGTCTGTATCGCAGGAAAGTGCTGGCCGGCATTCCAGACCCAGTTCGGATTTGTTCCGTGCTATGTCAACAGCCGCCTGACCGGAAGACTCGGAATCCCGGTATCCTGTGAAGTAGACGTATACGGCGCTCTGTCCGAATTCATCGGAACCTGCATCGCGGGTGAGGAAGTTACCCTGCTTGACATCAACAACTCCGTACCGGATGACATGTATGAAGAGTCCATCAAGGGCAAGTTCGATTACAAGCATACCGATACGTTCATGGGCTTCCACTGCGGCAATACCTGCTCCACCAGACTGGTGAAGGGCGAGATGAAGTATCAGAGAATCATGGCAAGGAACCTGCCGGTCGAGGTCACCAACGGAACCCTCGAAGGCGATATCCAGCCGGGCGAGATCACATTCTACCGCCTGCAGAGCACGTCGGACAACATCCTTCGCGCATATGTGGCAGAAGGCGAGATCCTTCCGGTCGCTACCAGATCCTTCGGCGGCATCGGCGTATTTGCAATCAAGGAGATGGGACGTTTCTACCGCCATGTCCTGATCGAGAAGGGCTATCCGCATCACGGAGCAGTCGCGTTCGGACATTACGGCAAGGCTCTGTTTGAAGTCTTCAAGTATATCGGAGTCGCACAGGATGAGATCGGCTGGAACCAGCCGGCAGCTCTGCCCTACAAGAGTGAGAATCCCTTTGCATGATTAATACTGTTCCTGTTGCAGGAACTATGATAAAATAACTGCAGCCGGGATGACAGGCGCCTGCCCGTGTGTACCACGGGCAGGCGTTTTAATACGGCACTAAGCGGTCTGCCGGGCAGATCTGATCACAGGAGAACAGGAGGAGAACAGACATGGCAATCACAAAGGAACCTTTCGGAAGCGAGTATACGTTATACACGATCACCAACTCTAAGGGAACACAGGTGAAGGTGACAGACCTCGGAGGTACGATCGTCTCAATCCTGTTCGAGGACAAAAATGAAGTGATGAGGGATATCGTGCTCGGCTATGATACCCCGGAAGAATACCTGAAAAACGGAGGATTCCTGGGAGCGTGGGTAGGAAGATCCGGAAACAGGATCGGCCTTGCGAAGTTTGATCTGAACGGAAAGACTTATCAGCTTCCAGTCAATGACAACGACAACAATCTTCACAGCGGACCGGACATCTTCAGCTGCCGCAAAGCCAGGGCAACGGTCAGCGGAGAGGATACCATCATTTTCACCATCAAGGACTCAGATCTGAGACAGGGATATCCCGGAAACTTTATCGGTACCTGCAGCTACACACTGACGAATGACGATGCGCTGCGTATCAAGTATACGGGAGAGAGCGACGCAGATACGGTCTGCAACATGACGAACCATTCTTATTTCAACCTTGGCGGCCATGACTGCGGATCCATGGAAGACACCATTCTCTGGATGAGCTGCGAGAATTACACTCCGGTTGTTGACAGCCAGGCTATTCCGACAGGAGAATACCGTCCCGTAGCGGGAGGAGCATTTGACTTCACGACCGAGAAACAGATCGGACGCGACATCAATGCGGATGATGAGCAGCTGAAGTTTGTTGGCGGCTATGACCACAACTTTGTGATCCAGAAGGACAAGGGCATGATGGTCCGCTTCGCTGAAGCATATCAGCCGAAGACCGGCATCTGCATGGAGTGCTACACCGACCTTCCGGGCGTCCAGTTCTATGCCGGCAACTTCATTCCCGAGGTTCCGGGAAAGGGCGGAGCGTCCTACAAACCCAGAGACGGCTTCTGCCTTGAGACCCAGTTCTATCCGAACTCCATCAATCAGGAAGGCTTCGCGAAGCCGATCCTGAGGGCAGGAGAAGTGGTCGAATCCGTGACGACCTACCGTTTCACGGTGAGATGACAATTATTGATAATTGACTGACAATTTTTAGCAATGTCAATAGCATATAATTGCCGAAATGACATGTTTTGGCAATTATATGCTATTTTTGCGTCCGATATCATTTTCGTACCGTCAAAAATAGACTAAAACGTCTCAATTCTGTCTATTTCTTCGTCAATTTGACTGTGCTAGAATGTGTATCGTAGCGGGGAACCGCAAGATCATTATATTTCCTAAGGAGGAATGAAGAATGAAGAAGTTACTTAGCATCACACTTGCAGCTGCTCTTATGGTTGGCAGCCTCAGCACAGTAGCGTTCGGCGCAGAGACCGAAGCAGAGATCCTTCCGGGCAACGGACAGAAGATCGGCGTTTCCATGCCGACCAAGGATCTGCAGAGATGGAATCAGGACGGCGACAACATGAAGGCTATGCTTGAAGAAGCGGGCTACGAAGTTGACCTCCAGTATGCTTCCAACGATGTTCAGACTCAGCTGTCCCAGGTTGAGAACATGATCTCTTCCGGATGTGAAGTTCTGGTTATCGCAGCAATCGAAGGATCTTCCCTTGGTGAAGCTCTTACGATGGCAAAAGAGAATGAGATCCCGGTATTCGCTTATGACCGTCTGCTGATGGACTCTGACGCTGTTTCTTACTATGCAACATTCGACAACTACAAAGTTGGCCAGATCCAGGGTCAGTACATCGTAGATGCTCTTGATCTTGAGAATGCTGATGGCCCGTTCAATATGGAAGTTACCGCTGGTGATCCTGGTGACAACAACGCTGGTCTGTTCTTCAGCGGCGCTATCGACACCCTGCAGCCGTACATCGATGCCGGCAAGCTGGTTGTTCAGTCCGGACAGATCTCCTTCGAAGAAGTTGCTACCGCACAGTGGAAGACAGAGACCGCTCAGTCCAGAGCTGAGAACATCCTTTCCTCCAACTACACCGATAAGGATGTTGATGTATGGCTTTGCTCCAACGACTCCACCGCTCTTGGTGTTGAGAACGCTCTGGCAGCAAACTACAACGGCAATTATCCGATCATCACCGGTCAGGACTGCGACAAAGAGAACACCAAGAACATGATCGCCGGCAAGCAGAGCATGTCCGTATTCAAGGATACCCGTACTCTTGCAAAGCAGGTTGTCAAGATGATCGGCCAGCTGCTGAATGGTGTTGATGTCGATGTCAACGATACCGAGTCCTACAACAACAACGTGATCGTAGTTCCGTCCTTCCTCTGCGAGCCGGTATTCGCAGATGCGAACAACTACAAGGAACTGCTGATCGACTCCGGTTACTACACCGAGGCAGACCTTGCATAATATAGAGGGCTGCTGATTCCTGAAAAAGTTGTAATTTAAGAGAAATCAGGTATATAGGCGGGTGCATGCCCGCCTATATATCTGAAAACAGAAAGTTTCCGGTCTGAGCGGAATGCTGGAGGGGGATACATTGGCTAAGATATTACTGGAAATGAAAAATATTACCAAGACCTTCCCAGGTGTCAAAGCCTTAGACAATGTCAATTTAAAAGTTGAAGAGGGCGAGATCCACGCCCTTGTCGGAGAAAATGGCGCAGGCAAATCGACACTGATGAACGTGCTGAGCGGCATCTATCCTTATGGAACCTATGAAGGTGACATTGTCTACGATGGAGAGGTCTGTAAATTTAATAAGATAAAAGACTCCGAGAGCAAGGGGATTGTTATCATCCATCAGGAGCTTGCGCTTGTTCCGGAGATGACTATTGGAGAGAATATGTACCTTGGAAATGAAGTCGGACGCAAGAGCGCGATCGACTGGGACAAGACATATTCGGAAGCGGATAAGTATCTGAAGATGACCGGCCTCACCGAATCCTCCAAGACCAAGGTCAAAGAGATTGGTACCGGTAAACAGCAGCTTGTTGAGATTGCCAAGGCGCTCTCCAAGCATGCAAGACTTCTGATCCTGGATGAGCCGACTTCATCTCTTAACGAAGAAGATTCCAAAGCCCTGCTTGATCTGATGCTGAGCTTCAAGAAGCAGGGGATGACGATGATCATCATCACCCATAAGCTCAACGAGGTCGCGTATGTATCTGACAAGATCACGGTTCTTCGTGACGGCTCCACGATTGAAACACTTGACTGCCACGGCGCTGAGAAGATCTCGGAAGACCGTATCATCAAGGGCATGGTCGGCCGTGAGATGACGAACCGTTTCCCGAAGAGGGAAAATGTACCGATCGGCGATGTCATGATGGAAGTCTCTAATTGGACCGTACAGCATCCCAAGTACACAGAGAGAAATGTTGTCAATGATGTTTCCATGAATGTCCGCAAGGGAGAAGTTGTCGGTATCTATGGCCTGATGGGCGCCGGCAGAACTGAGCTGGCCATGAGTATTTTTGGCCAGTCTTATGGTACTCTTCTGAACGGTACGCTGAAGATCAACGGCCAGGAAGTAAAACTGCGCAAGAGCCCGTCTGATGCGATTAAGCACAAGATCGCATATGTTACGGAAGACAGAAAGGGTAACGGTCTGGTACTGTCCCAGTCGATCAAGGTCAATACGACCCTGGCGAACCTTGCGGCTGTCTCCAAAAATACCGTTCTCGACAAGGACGCAGAGTATGCCGCTGCCGAAGATTACCGTATGAAGCTGAAGACCAAGACACCGTCTGTGGAACAGCTGGTGGGCAATCTCTCCGGCGGTAACCAGCAGAAGGTTCTGCTCGCGAAATGGATGTTCGCGGAACCGGATATCCTGATCCTCGACGAACCGACAAGAGGTATCGACGTCGGTGCGAAGTATGAGATCTACTGCATCATCAATGACCTTGCCGCTGCAGGCAAGTCCGTCATCATGATCTCGTCTGAACTTCCGGAAGTCATCGGTATGAGTGACCGGATTTACATCATGAATGCATCCAGGATCGTTGGTGAGATGCCGGCGTCTGAAGCTACGCAGGAGAACATCATGAGTATGATCCTTGCATCAGGAAGGGGGGACTGATCATGAATTCGAGATCTTTAAAGGCATTCTTAAAAAAGAACACCATGATCATCGCCCTGATCGTTGTGATCATATTCTTCTCGATCACGACAGGCGGCAAGATCCTGTATGCACAGAATATCAATAACCTGTTTTCCCAGAACGCGTACGTATTCATCCTTGCGACCGGCATGCTCTGCACGATCCTGACCGGCGGCAACATCGACCTTTCAGTCGGTTCGGTCGTCTGCTTTACCGGCGGTATCGGTGCGGTCATGATGGACAGGGGGATCAACGGATTCATCGCATTTTTTGTTATGATCCTGGTAGGACTGCTTATCGGCATGTTCCAGGGATTCTGGGTTGCGTATGTATCCGTACCGCCTTTCATTGTCACACTGGCCGGCATGTACGCATTCCGCGGACTGTCCAACGTTGTGCTGAACGGATATTCCATCGGTGTACGTGATGAGATGTTCCTGAAGGTGTTCGGCGGCGGTGCTGACTGCTATATTCCGAACTTCCTTGGTGGCGGCAAGCTCAACATGACCTGCCTGGTCGCCGGAGTCGTGATTGCGGCTCTTATGGTTGTATTGAACATTAAGACCTGGATCGCCCGCAAAGTCAAAGGATACTCCAATGAATCCATGACGATGGAGATCGTGAAGCTGGTTATCTTCGCTGCACTGATTCTCTGGATCTCATGGAAACTTGCAAACTATAAGGGAATCCCGACCGTACTGATCTGGATCTGCGCGATTCTGCTGATCTATAATTACATCACTCAGAAAACCGCAATCGGACGTTATCTCTACGCAGTCGGCGGCAACCGCAAGGCAACGGAATTGTCAGGCGTTAATACGAAGAACGTATTCTTCCTGGCATATTCCAATATGGGTCTCATGGCAGGACTTGCAGGCGTGCTGACACTTGCAAGAATGGCACAGGGCAACCCGACCTTCGGACAGGCATATGAGATGGACGCCATCGCTGCCTGCTTCATCGGCGGCGCGTCTGCTTATGGCGGAATCGGATCTGTACCCGGCATGGTAGTCGGCGCAATCCTTCTGGGCGTCATCAACCAGGGCATGAGTATCATGGGTATGTCGACCAACTATCAGAGCGTCGTCAAAGGACTGGTCCTTCTGATTGCTGTCATGTTTGACGTCGTATCCAAGAAGAAAGAGTAAGGGAGGAGGAAGAAAGATGAAAAAAGATGCTAAAACCGTATTAAAAGACAATACGATGATCATCGTTCTGGTCCTCGTCTATGTATTCTTCATGATCACGACCAAAGGGGCGATCTTCCTGCCGATGAACTTCAATGCTCTGATCACTCAGAACGCATATGTATTCATCCTGGCGTGCGGCATGCTGATGTGCATCCTGACCGGCGGCAACATCGACCTGAGCTGCGGTTCATTTGTCTGCCTGCTCGGAGCGATCGGCGGTTATTTCATGGTAATTAAGGGCATGGGAACCGGCGTTTCCATCATCCTGATGCTGCTTGTGGGTATTGCTTATGGATGTGTGCTCGGATTCCTCATTGCGTATGTGGATATCCCGCCCTGGATCGCGACCCTGGCCGGCTATCTTGCATTCAGAGGTCTCGGAACCCAGGTGCTCAGCTCGAACAGTTCAACAGGTTCGATCGCACCGTTCCCACCAAGCTTCCTGACACTGTTTTCCGGCAAGATCTTCTCTACCAAGCTGAATGTACTGAATGTACCCTGCATGGTTGTCGGAGTTGTCGCAGTTCTGCTGATCGCGTTCCTGAATTTCAGCGACCGCGCGAACCGTGTCAAGAAGGGATATGAGGCGGATTCCCTGGCGGCAGTCGCAGGAAAGACTGTACTGCTCGGCGCTGTAGTTCTTCTCTTTGCCTATAAACTGGCGATGGCCGGCGGTATTCCCACCGTTCTTATCTGGGTTGCAGTGATCGTTCTGCTGTATTTCTTCATTACAGGCAAGACCACGATCGGCCGTCATTTCTATGTAGTCGGCGGCAACAGAGAAGCAGCCCGCCTGTCCGGTATTGATACCAGACGGATCATGTTCATCGCTTATCTGAATATGGCAGTGATCACAGCAATCACCACCTTCACCGTCATAGCAAGATTCCAGGCCGCGAACTCCACGGCAGGAACCAACTATGAGATGGACGCCATCTCCGCATGCTTCGTCGGCGGCGCATCCGCATACGGCGGAGCCGGAACCGTACCGGGCATGATGGTCGGTGCTCTTCTGATCGGCGTCATCAACCTCGGCATGAGCCTTATGGGAATCGACGCGAACCTGCAGAAAGTCGTCAAGGGCGTAGTCCTTCTCGGCGCAGTCGCATTCGACATCATTTCCAAGAAGAATGCTAAATAAGATGCAGTAGTTGTGTTACAATACAGGAGATCTGCTTATGGCGGATCTCCTTTTCCATTCAAAGATGAACAGGCGGGAGTACCCTGTGAGACGGTTATTATTTCTGATGGCGGCAGTGCTGTCTATGGCCGGGATTATTCTGGCTGGAATCTACGTATACTATCAGAACAGAGCCCAGGAACTTGGGTTTGATAATGCTGCGTCAAAAGAGTACGGGCGGCACTATGTTTTTGTGTCCTCCGATTCTTCCAAGATGATGCAGGATATCTTTGATGATATCTATCAGGCCTGTGACAGTACCGGGGCTTATCTGGAATGGTGCGGTAAGGGAACACAGCGCAGATATACCGCTGCGGAATGCATCGACATGGCCATTGCGATGGGAGCGGACGGGATCATCCTTTATCCGGACGGAAGCAGCACCCTGGAGGCTTCTATCGAACAGGCACAGGATGCGGGGACCCCGGTTGTGACTATTCTTAGGGACCTGTCGGATTCGGTGAGAGTCAGTTACGTAGGCGTGTCCAATTACCAGATGGGTGAACAGTACGGTGGATGGCTGCTCAGTCTCATGAATAACGGGATGAGCAGGGTGTGTCTGCTGCAGGATTCCGGTGATTCTGAAAATGAGATCCAGCTTCTGTTTACGCAGACTGTGCAGGCTGTGCGCAACGGTTCTTCTGATGATGAGAAGATGGAACTGGTCACAAGGAGCGTGGACAGTACGGTTGATTTTGACGCTGAGGAAGTCATCAGGGATATTCTTCTGGATGAGAACAGACCGGATATCCTGATCTGCCGCAACAGCGTCCAGACCGAATGTGCCATCCAGGCGCTTGTTGACTACAACCTGGTCGGAAAGGTCCAGGTAATCGGGTATTATCTGACAGATACGATCCTTGCTGCGCTCAGGCAGGACCTGATCCCGGTCACGATGATGATCGATACGAAAGCTCTGGGGCAGGACTGCGCCCAGGCGCTGGGTGAATACCTGGATATGGAGAGGACCAGCAACTATTACAACATCCGGCTGGACAGCATCACACCGGTCACGATGGGGCGCTTCGCAGAAGCGGACCGGCCGGCGGATAAGGGGGAGGATGCAGCATGAACAGACGAAGGCGCCCCCGGATCCTGAAGAGTGTGCAGTCCCGCATCACGGCCGTGCTGACCGTGGTACTGCTTATGGTCCTGATCGTCAATATCTTTATATTCCGCGAAAGCAGAGTCATGGTACAGAGGATCAATGACGTCTTTGCGTCCAATGCAACGATCATTCAGCTCTCGGACACACTGGAGACCGCACAGTCAAGTCTCTATGGATACCTGAGTACAAAGAGTTCGGCATCCCTGGAGGACTTCTACCGGTATGAGCAGGAACTGCGGGCAAGGACTGATACGCTGAACGACCGGGTAGTCGATAATGACATCCTGATGCTGGAGAAAAACATCCGGGTGATGACAGACAGCTACCTGAATACCTCGGAGAGTGCGATCCAGGCAAGGCGCGGAAGAGATGTTGAAGAATACAAGAAAGACTACGCCCAGGCAAGCGCCCTGTTCGGATACATCAACAGTTATATCTACGCACTGAACAGCAGCAGGTTCCGCCAGAATTCGGAGAATTACCAGGAACTGCTCGAGGTCATTGAGACACTGGAACAGACCTGCATGATCCTGGTTTTTGCCGTAAGTGCGCTTGCACTGTTCTTTGCGTCGCTGCTGGTGCGGGCCATGATCAGTCCTCTTGGAGCGCTGGCACGGGCTGCCTACCGTGTGGCGGACGGAGACTTCAGCGTCGAGGTTGCTGTATCACAGAGAGAGGATGAAGTCGGAGTAGTCACCAACGCCTTCCACAGGATGCTG
>Ga0256405_10012461_pt1 | contig 10530 bp, 12 predicted proteins | sample RumenRJG_02DNA_FD_189096 | JGI IMG/M metagenome (GOLD analysis project Ga0256405, IMG submission 189096) | Bovine rumen microbial communities from Lethbridge, Alberta, Canada - RJG_02 | ecosystem: Host-associated > Mammals > Digestive system > Stomach > Rumen | place: Canada: Alberta... | reverse complement strand
ATCTATGGCAAGGCAGAAAAAGGTGATGAGCTTCTCGTATTCGGCGACTTCTTCAGAGACAGCTATGTGAAGCGTGGAAACACATTGGTATGTGTCAGCGGAGGATCATACCCGGGATGCTATCATCTGAAGAGATCAGAAAGCGGTGATGGCAGCTATGTGGTGAGCAGCATAGATATAGCCGAGGATGGAGATGGATACACCGAGAGCATAAACAGGTTCACAGAAGGCTATCCTGAGATACGTTCCAGATTCATGGCTTCAGCAAGCTTCGATGAAGCGGTCAGGAAAGACTGCATCAAGGCATACGCCAAAGAAAGCGGCGCAGGGATCGAGTACTATAAGGATTACGGCTGGGACCCAATCAAACTCTGATCATCATAGGTATGATCGTACCTGCATATGCGAAACAAAACACCGTGTCTCAAACGAGATGCGGTGTTTTCATAAAGAACGCAAAAGTTTTGTTCATTTCGGCTATGGCGGCGCTGCTGGTGATCGTCATAGCCTTAGCAGGCGAGCCAGCCTTTGCAGCAGAAAAGAGCTATACTTCTTTATCTGCTTCAGGATCTGAAGCATGAGCTTTACTCTGCTCCATATAAGAGTATCGGTGCTCCTCATAAAGTTTAGTCCAAATTAGTATTTCTGCATTTTCGGCAAACGCTGGAGGCGAGTGATTGCAAGGGATTGCGAAGATCGTGAATCGCCTCATCTCCACCACATTCAAGCCGCATCTTCGGATGCGGTTTTGTTATGCCTGGCTATGTGATAAAATCAATATAGGTGAGAAAAGATGAGTAAGAGGAAGAGTAATTACGAACAGTCGGGGTCGGGAGATGATAAATAGATGATCGATTATGGGTTAAAAGATAAAGTTGTCCTGATAACGGGTGTAAATAACCCGCAGGGCATCGGAGCGACTACGGCACTGGCCTTTGCCCGCGAAGGTGCAAAACTGGTATTGACATATAAAAAAATCAGCAGACAGTTTGATAAGGATAAGACTGATAAAAACGGCGTGGACAGATATTATGCAGCAAACGCGGGGAATGCCGATTTTGTTGAAAAAGAGCTGTGTGATATGAATGCTGACTATGTCATGCTGGAGAGTGACATATCTGATGAGGATGATGTAAAGGACATCTATTCCGCTGCCTTTGAACAGTTTGGAAAAATCGATATTCTGGTAAACAATGCGGCTACGGATGATGAGAACGGCTTTGATACGATAGAGAAAATCACCCAGCAAGTGATCGACGACACTTTTGCAGTCAATGTGCGTGGAAGTCTTATGATGATCAGGGAGATGATCAGAAATCATGGCGATTACGGGAGAATCATAAACATCTCCACAGATGCGGCGCAGACCTTCGCAGGTCAGATCACTTACGGCGCAAGCAAAGCCACAATGGAAGCTCTTACCCGCAGCATAGCGCTGGAAACAGCAAAATATGGCATCACTGTAAACTGTGTAGCGCCTGGCCCTACCCAGACCGGCTGGATCGATGACGAATTCGAGAAGGTGGTAGTTCCTCTGATCCCGATGGGGAAATTGATAAAACCGGAAGATATTGCGGATACGATCCTGTTCTTGGCAAGTGAAAAAGCAGACATGCTTACCGGGCAGGTCATAAAAGTGTCCGGTGGACATGCTTTATAGATCCCGGTCTGTAAAATAACCAACCAAAAAGATTGTGTTTCGCAAGCTGTGGAATGTCTGGCTTCGCTATAAAGGAGAATTAGTTCAATTCACTCCAAGAGGCAATAAAAGATGAAAGATACGATTATATGTGAAAAATGCGGCACGGTTATGGTACCGATTGATTCGGACAAGCCTGTTGGCATGAAATGTCCTAAATGTGGCTGGGGATGGGCGACATCATACATAGAACCTAAGCTTGAGGATGAGACGCTATATACAATAATTCTTGACCAAGGTAATGAGTCGGATGCAAAAGGATTGAAGGCCGTTTCAACAGTTGCAGGATGCAATCACATACAGGCCAAATCATTAATTACAGAATCTCCTTATAAATTGTTAGAAGGTTTAGCTACTGATATTGAGAGTTGTATAGAAATACTTAATAAGGCTTCCGTTAGGTACCATGTAGAACCAGAATGGCCATATCAGACGAATGGATTAGAGCCAAGTAAAAAATAGTTAATAATATACTTCTTGGAATCCGTGTTATGATGGATTAAAAAATCGCTATTTGTCAATATGTTATTATGCGTTGCTTGAGGCAACGTCTTTATAGAAATATAGTGATTGCGAAAGGAGGTTTTCAATTATGCTAAATGAAAACATCAAAGCAGTCAGAAAATCAAAAGGTCTGTCACAAGAGGAACTATCAATCAAATTGAACGTGGTACGGCAGACAGTTTCTAAATGGGAGCGTGGACTATCGGTACCTGATTCCGAAATGCTAATTGATATTTCAGAGGTGCTTGAAACGCCTGTCAGCGTATTGCTCGGTGAGAAAGTTGAGGAGAATACTCCTGAAGACATAAAGGCTGTATCGGAAAAACTTGAAGTTATCAATTCTCAACTTGCACGTCAAAGAGCATCAAGGCGAAGGGCTGTTCATTGGGCATTTATTGTCCTATGTGCAATTACTATTACTGTTATGCTCATCATTGTTACAGCGGGCAGTCCATATTTAAACTGGGATTATAGTGATCCGGAAACTGCAGTTGTTGGAGTTGCGCTACATGCTTTTGAATGGGTCTTTGTTAGAGTTGCTCCATTGGCAATAATTGGCACGGTCGTTGGTGCCGTTTTAACACGAAAGAGAATATGATGAATTCCGTTTGAAGGGATAAGCAGAATGAAAGACATTATAAGAAAAGTTGCTGTCGAGAAAACAGTAAATAATTGCCGGTTCCGGATCACAAAAAAGTGATGGGGCATCGAACCCGCTGCGGCCGCCGCAAGGCGGTCATTTTGTTTTCAAAGAATGCGATCCGTGCTATGATGGAATCAGCAAATGGAATGCTTGCAGGAGACTGATCGGATTGAAAGAGACCACGGAATTCGAGATCTATATAGGATGCAATGATCCGCAGGCGCAGGATGAGATCGTGAGCCGGGAAGAGCTCGAGGATCTTGTCGTTTCTTTCTTTGACCGCAATCACATCGATTTTTCACTGGTGCAGGCCAAGGGCGGCTATCTGCAGGAAAACGGCGTATTCGTGCTGGAAGACAGCCTGTGCATCAGTATCATCGGCGATCCCGATCTGGATATCCTCGGGCTGGCCAAAGGCCTTGCAATGTACATGAATCAGGAGAAGGCCATGGTGGTCAGAAAGACCGTGGCGTCGAAGATCTGCTGAGGGAGAAGGGTATGAGTGAAGCAGTTTTCAATGAAGGGCTCAAATACGAGATCTATATCGGCATCAAAGACAAGGACAGCTATCTGGAAGTCCTCAGCGTGGAGGACTTCAAAAATATCCTGACGGAGATCTGCACGGAAAAGAAGATCAGTTTTACGATGCTGACACAGCATGGCGGGTACACGCACGGCAAGGGATATACGACCGAGACCAGCCTTCGTGTCGTGATCATCGGGCTCAATGAAGATGAGGTCCGTCAGCTGGGGGAGAAGCTGAAAAAGAAGATCAATACCGACGCCGTATTGATCACCAGAACCGAAATAGAGTATTGCTATATCTAGGGATAGACTGACAGGATACCAGACAGTGATCCGTACTGAAAGATAAGGCAAATGAATCATAACGACACAGAAGGCGTCTTGCCGGATCATCCAGGATCCGTCCGCGAGAGGCAGTACAATCTGGATCTTTCTGCGGAAGACCGGCCCGTCGAAGTTCCGCATCCCGATCGAAATGAGCAAAAACATCACGCCGATCTATGTCATTCTCCACCATTGCACGAAAAAGAGGCCTTGCGCCTCTTTTTTCGTGCAATAGTAGTTGGGGGGAGTCGAACCCGAAAGGGCGCGAGCGTGAAGAGGAATGCTCCGGCGGAGCATTCCTTAGCGAGCGGTCTGCAGGCGACCGAAAGGGGCGCCAAGGACGGCGGATCGCCGGAAGCGATCCGTGTAACTCCCGCCATCTCCACCACATTCAAGCCGCATCTTACACGAGATGCGGCTTTTGTATTATGTGAGTGGTATAATAGATTTACCCAAATCGAGATTTGTGGGGGGGTGAAGTGTAACGATGATAGATATTCTGAAAAACAGATTTGAGCAGAATATGTCGAGGCATCCTGATCTTACGTGGGAAGATGTGGCTGCCAGGCTGAAAGAGGATCCAGATGCGCTGAAAGTGCTGAGAAGTATGGAAGAAAGCGGCGGTGAACCGGATATTATCGGCATAGACAGGGCAAGCGGGAGGCTGATTTTCTGTGATTGTTCTGTGGAAACTCCATCAGGGAGGAGAAGCCTCTGCTATGATGATGAGGCATTGAAAAAACGAAAAAAGAATCCGCCTACAGGGAGTGCCGTGAATCAAGCTCAGAAGATGGGAGTGTCACTGCTAACAGAGGAGCTTTACAGAAGATTGCAGGAGCTTGCTCCGGTCGATCAGAAAACATCATCCTGGATAGCCACTCCAGACGACATTCGCAAGTTGGGCGGAGCTTTGTTCTGCGAGCGTCGTTATAATACTGTATTTACTTTTCATAACGGTGCTGATTCGTACTATTCTGTACGTGGATGGCGAGGTTATATAATTGTCTGATAAAAATCAACGCAGGTGAAAAATGGATCAGTAAGAGGATGACGTGAGCGAGGTAAAGATAGTCTGGAATGAAGACATTAGGTTGATGACTTCAGATACATACTCCGTCATCCGAAATACATCATTTTAGGATGCGTGAGTCAGTTCACTGTTATGCCGATTCTCGCCTTCGGGCTCGGAAATTTGTTATGCCTGGTTTTGTGATAAAATCAATATAGGTGAAATCAAATGGGTAAAATGTCGATCAGATTCTATAATGACCATGAAGTGCGTGCCGTTTGGGATGATGTGAATTCCAAATGGTGGTTTTCAGCTGTTGATATCGTCAGAGCGATCAATGATGAAGAGAATTATGTGAAAGCAGGGAACTACTGGCGCTGGCTTAAGAAAAAGCTGAATGATGAAAATATTCAACTCGTGAGTATTACTCACGACTTCAGATTTGAGTCTCCAGATGGGAAAAAGAGACTTGCTGATGCTTTGGATAGTAACGCAGTGCAAATACTTGCGAAGAATTATCCGGCTGGTAGAGCAGTAGCATTTATCGACTGGTTTACTTACAGTGATAATACGATCGACGGCAGGAGCAAGAAGAAGGCGTATACGTTCTGGGAGAGTGACCTGATCAACGATGAGGACATAGGGACCACAAAGGCACTGCAGCAGATCCATGCATACATCTTCGGCGGATTATATGATTTTGCCGGAAAGATTCGTAATAAGACTATCAGTAAAGGCGGTTTTACATTCTGCCTCGCACAGTATCTCCAGGGCTCACTAAAAGAGATAGACGGTATGCCTGAAGACACTTTAGATGAGATTATGGATAAGTACATAACCATGAATATTGCGCATCCGTTCATGGAAGGTAACGGACGAAGCACAAGGATGTGGCTGGATCTGATACTTAAGAAGAGACTTAAGAAGTGTGTCGACTGGAGTGTTATAGATAAGAATGAGTACCTGGATGCGATGAGGCTTAGCGTATCAGATGATAGTAAGATCAAAGAACTTGTAAAAGGGGCGCTGACAGATAAGATAGATGACAGGGATGTTTTCATGAAGGGAATAGACTATTCATATTATTACGAGGAAGAGTGATGCTGCCTATATAAGTATCGATGCACCTCACTAGATTTAGTCCAAAAAATCACATGAGGGGATTCGCAAACGGGGCATAATTGCAAAATGATTTTCACGTGTTCTCATTTATCTGACCCTCCTTAGCCGGTGTGGTTTCTGAATGTAAGAAGGCAGGCGCAAAACGCATAATTGTGTCTGCCTCGTACATTACGTAAAATAGAATCAGGATAAGTAGTGTTTTATATCACGTTATGTGATTCCAATAGAGGAGGCAGTAAAATGTTCGGTGATAAAGTAAAGTTGAAGATGACACAGGAAAAGATAAAGATCATGGTGTACGCCCTGAACGAACTAAGGAACAAACTCATAGAAGAGGACAGATATACAGACGCAGTAGACGATCTATTGCTGAGGCTTTGTGACTGCTAAGAAACCGAGATAACTGTTTGTTCACACCGCGTCTTACACGAGATGCGGTTTTTTGTATTATGTGAGTGGTATAATAGTATTAATCAGATCATCATTTGTAATAATTAGCATGAGGGGAAATAGTATTATGTCTGCCTTTTACGAATATGATTATGTTAGTGAAGATGTATTGATTCGACAATTAGATGGTGAAACAGCGCCGGAGATTCTTCATAAAGGAGATACAAAATGGGAATATCTGCGGCCCAGGCCTGATTATAAGGACGAGAGTTATTGTCGGGCTGTATATTTAGGTCAGGGCTGTTGGGAAGATCTCAAAACAATTAATCAAGATGAGGCTGACAAGATTCTAAAACAATGGGGATATACAGAAGATCCGCCTAAAGCTAAATAAAGTGTTTAATAGACATTACATGCTGCATCCAATCCGGGATGCGTTTTTTTGTTGCCGATGTTTATGATATGATAAAGACAAAATCCAGTGTATCGATGTATCAACATAAAGAGGACAGGTGAGAAGTGGCACAGATAAAAGTAAACGATCTTACATTTTCATATGAAGGCAGCTTCGACCCGATATTTGAGCATGTTTCATTTTCGATAGATACGTCCTGGAAGCTGGGGTTCATCGGGCGGAACGGAAAGGGCAAGACAACGTTCCTGAATCTCCTGCTCGGAAAGTACGAATACAGCGGAACGATCGCTATGGACGTTCCATGTGACTATTTCCCGTACGATGTTTCACCTGAAGACAGTGACAGGACAGCGGAAGACCTGATGGATATATGGAAACCGGGAGTAGAGAGCTGGCGCGTAATGCGAGAGCTCTCTGATCTTTCGTCGGGGCGGATCTGTTATACAGACCTTTGAGCACGCTGAGCTTCGGCGAGAAGACAAAGGTCATGCTTGCTGTGCTCTTTGCGGGGGAAAACGACTTTCTTCTTATCGACGAGCCGACGAACCATCTGGACAGAGATGCCCGTGAGATCGTGAAGAGATACCTTTCCGGTAAGAAAGGTTTTATCCTGGTGTCTCACGACAGAGACCTTCTCGATGCGTGCGTAGATCACGTGATCGTACTGCAGCGTTCCACGATCGAGGTGCAGGTGGGCAACTTCAGCTCCTGGTGGGCTAACAAGGAAAAGGCCGACGCTTTTGCCAAAGCAGAGAACGAGAAGCATGCGAAGGAGATAAAACGCCTGAAAGGGGCGATGACGCAAAGCCAGCACTGGGCGTCGAAAGGTGAGAGCACGAAAATCGGATACGACCCTGTCAAAGAGCACGACCGCAGCATATCGGCCAGGGCGTATATAGGGTCTAAGACGAAAAAAATGGAGTCGCGTGTCAAGGCGTATGAACAGCGGCTTGAGAAGAGCATCAAAGAGCAGGAAGGGCTGCTCGACGATGTCGAACAGATCAGAGACCTTAAGCTCTCACCTTTGAAGCATTTCAAAGACAGACTGGTCGAAGCGCGCGACCTGTCATTAAGGTATGCCGACGCAGATGAGCCAGTATTCACAGGGCTTTCATTCGAGATCAGGAACGGAGAACGCGTTTTTCTTGAAGGGAGAAACGGCTCCGGGAAGTCCAGCCTCATCAAAGCCATACTGGCTTCGGAAAGTGCTGCTGACGCCGGCGATATGGTACTGGAAGGAACACTTCAGACGGCGAGCCATCTGAAGATCTCATATATAAGCCAGGACACATCACATCTTCACGGAGATCTCAAAACGTACGCCATGGAGAACGGTCTGGACTACAGTCTGTTCCTCGCGGTGCTTTGGATACTGGCGCTCGAGCAGACACAGTTCGATAAGAAGATCGAAGACTTTTCAGAAGGGCAGAAGAAGAAGGTTTTGATAGCGGCCAGTCTTCTTACGCCGGCACATCTCTATGTCTGGGACGAACCGCTGAATTATGTGGATGTCTTTTCACGAATGCAGCTTGAAAAACTGATTCAGGAATACAGTCCGACGATGCTGATCGTTGAACATGATGTCAGGTTTGCAGAGGAAATGGCGACAAAGACTGTACACATGCTTAAAGAAGAGTAAATACTGAAAACTGCCTTATTAAGGCCTATCGATTCAGGTCTTTGAAATTCTTCCTGTTTGACTGATAGAGTTTTTTGAAGACCTGATAATTGCGTTCGTATACTTCTTTATTATCGGGATCTGGTGTATATACCTCGTTGCATTCTACAAGTTCCTTGGCGAGTTTCAGAACATCCGTATTCTTGATGCCCGCAGCGACGACCAGAGCCGTGCCGATCGCGCCGACCTCCTGCGCATTGTTCACCGTCTCGATCTTGCGGCCGGTAATGTCGGCCAGCATCTGACATGTAAGAGGCGAGAGCGCGCCTCCTCCGACAAATCTGATCGTGTCCGATGCCGTTGCCTTTGCTTCGCTGGCTTCGAGCAGCCATCTCAGATGATAACAGATGCCCTCCAGGATCGCACGGATCATATCTCTTTGGCCATTCTCGATCCTCAGGTTGAAGAACATGCCCGCAGCATCAGAATCTTCAAAGGGACACCGATTGCCGTGAAGCCACGGGGTGAAGATCACTCCGTTCGCACCCGGCGGAGCTTTCGCGGCGGCCTCGGAAATATAATCGTATATGGTGGTGTACCTAGATTCAAAGTCCTCGGTGACATCTGTTTTGCGAGTATAAACTCCTATTTCATCCCGGACCAGATGATCGGCGGCCCACTCGAGGCATTTGCCTGCCGTTTCAAGTTCGGCGTAATAATTATAGTAACCTCGCACCGCAGAGAGCACGCCGGTGATCATGGCGTTGGTGTCTACGGTCTGGTGATCGAGGAATGTCGACACCCAGCCCGAAGTCCCGACATAGATATGCGTATCCCCGGGGCTTGTGCATCCGGCGCCGATATTCACAAAGGTCATATCACCGCCTCCGGCGAAAACAGGGGTACCTTCCACGAGTCCGAGATCGTCCGCGGCCGCCTTTGTCAATCTTCCCGCGAGATCGGTAGGATCGATGATCTCCGGCATGTGCTCCGGTCTCACTTTATACATCTTCAGAAGGCCTTCGTTCCAGCCTTCCCTGCCTTTTCTTGTGTCGTAGAGAAAGGTGGCAAATGCCGAGTCGGCGGTCCTGATGATCCTGCCCGTGCAGCGCGCCACCAGGTAATCGCCGATGTCCAGCCATTTATAAACTTTCCGGAAGACCTCGGGTTCGTTGTTCTCCACCCACTTGTACTTCCAGACAGGGTCCTTGGCGGATGTCGATGCGGCGTAGTTCACGCGGATGTTTTTCAGAAGCTTGAACAGATCGCATCCCGAAACTTTGATGAGCCCGCTTCCCATGCAGTCTTTATACTCTTTGACCCCCCTTTGATCCAGGTAGTTCATCGGCCGCCTTAAGGCGTTGCCGTTTTCGTCGACCAGAACGGTCCCCTGCATCTGGGAACAAAAGGCCATCCCCTCGATTTTTTTGGGGCCCACATCCGACTGCTTGAACAGTTCGCGGGTCGTGTGGCAGATGGCGTCCCACCATTCGCCGGTGTCCTGCTCGGCTCCTCCGTTTTCGGAGATGTAAAGGCGATAGCCGGCTGAGGCGCTCGCTATGAGTTTGATCTTTGAATCGATCTCAAAGAGACATGTTTTCACGCTGCTGGTTCCGAAATCATAGATTATAATGTACATTTTCCAGGCCTCATTTCAGATGGATATTCCAACCTGTGTCCAGCTTCTTCTTGACGGTTTCCATGGTCTCGGGAGTGAGACTCGGCCAGTCGACGACCGTGCTTGCGTTGTCCTTGACGAGATGAGCCTTTTGCGCACAAAGGGCAAGGGGAGTATCGGCGAGAGAGTCTGAATAGAAATTCTCGATCACCGGGAAGTCATGATCGACGATGTACTTGGCCTTCTCCCTTGCATACATGAGATTATGCGTAAAGACACCGAACTCGCGGTCGAATTCGGTCGCGGCATAATGAACGCCGAGTCTTCTTGCGATCGGCGCGATGATGCAGGAAGGGGAGGCGCTGATGATAAGATCATCATCCTTTTTTTGCGCCAGATACCATGCGGATATTCTCTTTTCATATTTATCCCAGTACTTTTCGATCTGTTCGTCGAAATCGTCTATCAGCGTAAGGTAACTGAACATCTCACGCTGCAGGCGGTAGTTTTTTACCTTGCCCTGCTTGTAGAGGATCAGCGTTTTCAGCATCCCGGGAAGCCAGCGAAACCACAGCCCGGGCTTGCGTTTCATGCACCAAAAGGCGAATCCTATGGAACAGTCCGTATAAAAAACTGTGCCGTCAAAATCGTATGCATTCATAG
>Ga0256405_10012460_pt1 | contig 10531 bp, 3 predicted proteins | sample RumenRJG_02DNA_FD_189096 | JGI IMG/M metagenome (GOLD analysis project Ga0256405, IMG submission 189096) | Bovine rumen microbial communities from Lethbridge, Alberta, Canada - RJG_02 | ecosystem: Host-associated > Mammals > Digestive system > Stomach > Rumen | place: Canada: Alberta | collected... | reverse complement strand
GAAAAAAAGAATAAAAAATCAAAAAATACTATTAACATTATACAAATGTTTGATACATTTTTATCTTCTTTGGGAATAAAAGAAGAAATCATTTACAAAAATATAAATAATATTATAAAAGAAATAATGAATAAAAAATTCATAAAAATTTTGAATTTACTTTATAAGAATTCTGAAGCAATAAATTTTTTATTTTCGATAACTTCTCAAGATTGTAGAAATATTCAAGAATTAGCAACGAAGGAAATAGTCAAAATTTTTTGTCAATAGAGGAATTACTCATAATTGAAAAATATGTGGAATTATTAGAATTTATTCAAACAGAAATAAAAAATGGATTAAATGAAAATAAAAAAATGAAGACAAAATAATTATGGATATTACACAAGAGTAATTTGAAGAAGAAGAACTAGAAAAATATTTCAATATATATCAGCAATATAAAAAATTTTTTTCTGAAAATTCAGACAAAAAAAATTTACCGCTGAAATAATAGTGAATTTTTGATTTTGAAAAGCGATGAAGAAAATTTCGAAGCTTTTTATAAAAATGAAGAAAAAGATGGTCAATATATTTATAAAGGAATTAGTTACAATTACCTCATAAATTTAAGAGATAGAACTTTAACAAGAAATAAAATAAATGATTCTTTATTGAAGAAAAAGGATGAATTTATCAAAAATATAAAACAAGAAGAACAAATTATTTTAGAAAATAATAAAATATTTGTAGAAATAATGCGACAAATTAATGAATTAATTAAGCACTTGAATAAAATATCACAAAAAGGCTTCTTTTTTATTTTGATAGAAAATAAAGGAAAAAAATCAAATTTTGAAATAATTTATAAAATTAATAATATTTTATTGTTGAAAATTAAAATAAAAATAAAAAAAGGAAATGATTCATGTAATATTCAATTTTTTCTTAATGAAAGGGAATAAAGAAATTTTAATGAGAAAAATATTTATGAAAATATATGCACTATTCAAAGAAATAGTTATTTGAAAAAAAAATATATAAATTTTATTCATGAAAGGCAATTTCATTTATTCCTTGATTATTTCTTGAACAAAAATAAAAATGAGAATTTTTATTATTTTTAAATTATTTTACAAACAAAAAAATATATTTTGAATGATTTTGATTATCAAAATAATGAATTTAATATACAAAATGAAAATTTCAACCAAAATTTCATTGAGCAATGTGAATCTTTTTTAGATAAAATATTAAAAGTTAATGGACTAACATTAGAAAATATTTATCAACAAAATAAAATAAAAGAAGAATTTAAAGATTTTAAAGGTATTTTTTTAAATGGGAGTGAAAAGCTCGGGGATGGGGTGGTGTGCTTGTGTGAGTGTTTTACGGATGGTGTTCCGTTGGCGGGTGTGTTGTTGTTTTGTAAAAAAGATACTTCTATTGAAGAAATAACTTCTTATATAATTCGAGCAATTTTATGTGAATATCCTATATTTTTTTGTTTAGCTAAAACGGATTTTTTATCAGAAGAAAAAAAAAATTATATTTTGGAAATGATAATAGATTTAATTAGTCGAGTTAAAGATGAAAATAAACTTTTTAAAATGAATTCATGTTTAGTTATAATAAATGATAATTTAGAAGATGATTTATGCAAATCATTATTTAGATTAAAATATATCAAAACTTTGGATATTCCTCAAGAAAGAAAAAATAAAATAAAACTATTTGAAGAAAATGATAATTATAATGTGATAGTAATTTCTTCGGATTATTCAGGTATAGGTAAATCAACATATATCAAAAATAAAGTCAAAGAAGAAAATTATATAAATTTCCCTATAGGAGGAATTTTCAGTAAAGAAAATACTTTAAAGCGTTTACAAAATTTAAATAGAGAAAAAAATATTAATGATACTGATAAAAATTTATTAATGCATGTAGATTTATACGATACAGATAAAATATCGCTTATGAATGATTTCTTATATTTTGTTTTATTTACTAAATTATATGGGCAAGATAATAATATATTTTATTTATCAAAAAAAATAAGAATTTATTTAGAAATACCTAATAGTTTCATTAATTTTTTCGATAAATTTCCAATTTTATCATTATTTCCTAAGAAAAAATTATCCCGAGATTCATTAGAAGAATTATTAGTTCCTAAAGATATTTGCAGCCATATTAAAATAGTATCACTTTATTTAAAATTATTAAAAGAGGAAAATACTTTACCCGAAAAAACCCCTCAAGGTTTCAAAGCTGATAATAAAATAGATAAAAATGAAATCGTATTTCCTTTTACACCTCCTGATATTATACTAAAAGATGAAAATGGTTTTGACTATAATAAAATAGTAATAAAAGCTGAAAATGAAAATAAATATTTAACATCTAAATTATGTCAAAAATTAATATTAGAAGAATTAAGTAAAACAATAAAAAAACCTACTTATTATCAAATTACTACTTTTATTAATGTTTTAGCAAGTCAATTAATTCAATTTAATAGAAATTATTTTTTAAGTGCTTGCTCAATTTTAGATTCAGGGAGATTTCATAATTGTTGTGTAAGAAGTTTAATAGTTAAAAAATTTATCGAATTAACAAGTTATTTTACAAAAGGTGCATTTACAGAATTATTAAATGAGCAAGAAATAGTACAAACTTTGATGCAAAGTAAAGGTAAAGAAAAAGAAAAAATAGAAAAAGCAAATAAATTATTAGAGGAGTGCAAACATGATTCAATATCTTTTAATAATATGAACAATTTGGCTTTGGTTTTTTTCCATGGTGGAGATAATAGTAATTTTTTTAGTATAATAACCAATAAAAAAACTAATGAACAAACATATAAAGATTTACTAAATCTCAAAAATTTTCAATCAGGAAATGATATAATTAATCAAATAAATATTAAAGACAAAAATAAACTTAAATTAGATCGTATAAAAAAATTAAACGATTATAATAAATTTACTCAAAAAGATTTTTTAGAAGAACTCAAAAATATTTTAGATATAAAAAATCCAATCGAAAAAAAAGGAGATAATAATGAAATGATATCACTTTCTGAAATAACAAAAGATTATGTTTTTACCGAAGATAATTTTATTAAAATGTGCCTAATATTAATTAGATTAAGAGCGGATATTCCTGTAATAATGATGGGAGAAACAGGTTGTGGTAAAACAAGTTTAATTAGAAAATTAAGTGAAATGCAAAACAATGGAAAATGTCTTTTAGTTATAGATAATATACATGCAGGACATACAAATGAAGATATTATTAATTTTATAGAATCAAAAGTAATACCCGAAGCTAAAACATTAGCTGAGAAGGAAAAAATAATAAAAGAAAAATATTCAAAAGTCGGACAAATATATGAAGAAAAAAAATTATGGGTATTTTTCGATGAATTAAATACTTGTAAATCTATGGATTTATTAAGTGAAATAATTTGTAAGCATTCTTGTCAAGGGAAAAAACTACCAGAAAATATTGTTTTTATTGGAGCAGTAAATCCTTATCGAAAATCAAAACAAAAAAAAGCTGGGCTAAAAATAAATAATAATGATGATAATGAAGAATCAGATTTACTTTATACTGTTAATCCAATGCCACATTCTCTTTTAAATTTTGTTTTTGATTTTGGCAGTTTAAATAGTGAAGATGAAAAAAGATATATTCAAAATATTGTTAAAGAAAAAATACTAGAAGAAGACTTATCTACTTTTACTACTGAGTTAATTGCTATTGCTCAAAATTTTATCAGGGAAAAAAATGGAGTTTCTTCTGTATCATTAAGAGAAATAAGAAGATTTATTATATTTTATGAATTCTTTATTGATTATTTAAAAAAGAGAAAAGAAAATATTACTGAAGAAAATATGGTTGAAAATGAAAATGATTTAATAAAATATTCCAATATATCAGAAAAGGAAATAAAATTATTTTCTATTAATTTATCAATATATTTAGGATATTATTTAAGATTGACTGATGTAAGCGAAGAAAATCAAGATGGATTAAGAAAAATATTATTTAAAAAATTAAATGATATTTTCGAAAAAAAGAGTGGATTTAATTTCTTATTAATTCCAGAAAAAGAAGAAAATTTCATTGCTGATAATGTAGAAATGGAAAAAGGAATAGCAAAAAATAGAGCATTATTAGAAAATTTGTTTTCATTATTTGTTGCAATTAATACAAAAATTCCTATATTTATTATAGGTAAACCAGGATGCAGTAAATCATTAAGTGTTCAACTAATTAATAATGCAATGAAAGGAATTTCATCAGTAAATCCATTTTTTAGGAAATATCCAAAAATGTATGTTAGTACTTTCCAAGGTGCTTTGAATAGTACATCCGAAGGCGTAAAAGAAGTCTTTGATAAAGCAAGAGAAATTTTAAAAGTTAAAGATAACAAAGAATATAAAGAAAAAATAAGTACATTTTATTTTGATGAAATGGGATTAGCTGAACATTCTCCTCATAATCCTTTAAAAGTCATTCATAGTGAATTAGAATATGATTTAAACGAAGATAATAAAAAAATTTCATTTTTAGGTGTATCGAATTGGTGTTTAGATTCAGCTAAAATGAATAGAGGAATGTCAATTAATATTCCTGACCCTAATGAATCCGATATTCAAAAAACATCTATTACAATTGCTGAATCTTATTTAGGCAAAAATTTATCTGAAAATATTAAAATATTTTTCGAAAATTTAGGCTCAAGCTTCTTTAAATATAAGCACGAATTGCGAAAAAATAAAATTTTTAAAAAATTTGAAAACTTCCATGGAAATAGGGATTTTTATCATTTAATTAAATATCCTGCTACAAAAATAAAAGAAGCTCAAAAAAATAATCAAAATATTGATAATAAATTTTTGGCTAAATTAGCCATTATTAGTTTAGAAAGAAATTTTGGTGGTCTTATTATAAATAATAATGGTAAATATTATAATGGAATTAATTTAATATCAGAAAAATTATCAGAAAGTGATATTGAAATTGGAAAATTGTTAAAAGAATATAATTATAGTATAAAAGACAAAATAAAAAATAATTTAGTTGAATATATAGATGGTTATACAAGTAGATATCTTTTACTCATCACTAGAACTAATATTGGTATTTATTTATTATCTTCTTTTATTAAGTCAATTTATGGAAATAATGATTTTAATAATTATACTATATTAATTGGAAGTATATTTATCGATGATGTTTTAAAGGAAGAATATACAACTAAAATTTTAAGCAAAATAAAAATGAACATGGAAAAAGATACTATATTAATTTTAAAAAATTTTGAATCTATATACCCTTCTCTTTATGATTTATTTAATCAAAATTTTGTGAAAGTTAAAGGAAAAAAATATGCGAGAATTGCTTTAGGAAATAAAACAAATTCATTTTCTGAAGTAAACCAAAAATTTAGGAGTGTTATTATTGTAGATGAAGATAAAATTCATGAACAAGAAATACCATTTTTAAATCGTTTTGAAAAGCAGAATATTTCTTTCGAATATTTAATGAATGATAATCAGATATTAATTGCCAAAAAACTTTATGATAAATGTATTAAAATAATAACTTATGATGAAAATAAAATAAAACTTATTAATTATGATATAAATAATCTTCTGATTAATTGCGGTGAAGAAGAAATATTAGGCTTCGTCTATATGGAAACACAAGGAAAAGAAGAAATAAATGAAGAAGAATATAATCGAATAGAAAATAAATTCATATCTAAAATAGGGATTACTTTACCTCAAGATATTATTTTAATTTTGTTACTAGAATCAAAAAATTGGGAAGACAATGAGGAAAATAGAAAATTTTATAATAAATTATTGGAATATTATAAAAATAATACCTTTAATAATTTAAAAAATTTTTTAACAAATTATGAAATGAATAATAAAGGCAATAAAATAATAATATATACTTTTACTAATATAATCGAGTCTATTAATAATGAAAATGCATTTTCTTATGAAATAAAATCAATAGGAGAAATAAATAAAAATAATCTGAGACAAATAAGAATATCATCAATTCAAAATGAATTTGAATTAGAAACAGAAGTCGAAGAATTTTTAGAAAATAATGATTTGAAGATTTTTATATTTAACTTATTGCCTTTCGAAAGTGAGAAAATTGATTATTTGAAGGCTATAATAGAAAATAAAGAAACAGAATACAAAAATAAATTTCAAAAAGATATAAATAAACTTTTTATATTTTTGATTCATGTTGAAAGAATAAATAAGAAAGATTTAGAAAATCAATATAAAGAACATATGGATTTTGTCAAAAAAAAATTGCTTATACATACTTTATCCAACTTGGCCGGATATTATCAAATATTTATTGACGATATCAATGGACAAAATTATTATGATGATGAAAATAAAATTATTTCATTAGATAAAATATTAAAAATGAAAAATAATGACATATATAAATCTTTCATTAATTTAGAAACAATATTTCAAGAAAATTTAAATAATTCTTTATGCTTATTTGATTTTAATTTTATTTTTGATGAAGGTAAAAATAATAAAGATATTTATATTACTAATTTAATCGAATTATTTATTGAAGATAAGCATTTACTTAGTTTATTAAATGGAAAAATAATGGAAAATATTAATATGAAATATACTAATAAAAATGAAAACATTTTTGAAAAAATCATAAAAGAAGAAAAATTTTCACAGGGAGATATATGTATATATGACATAATTAAAAAAGTATTAAATAAAAATTATTTGAACGAATTTAAAATACTTTATATTGAACTTGAAAATAATTATTATTTTTCGAGCTTATTATCTAATAAAGTAAAATATATAAATAATAAAAACGAAAAAGATGAAATATTTTATAAAAATATCAAGGAAATTTTCATCAAAGATGTTGATATAAAAAATAAAATTCCTGAAAATGAAATTAATATAGACATAATAATTGGATATAGCCTACCCTCAAAAAATTTAATAGAAAAGATAAATTATAATATAACCAATAATGTGGTTGGTCAATATCGAGAAATTGAAGAAGAATTCAAAAATAAATATATAGAGGAGGAGACACCTGAAAAATTTGAAGAAGAATCTCAAATTAACAAAAATAATATAGAGCTTTTAAATACAAATATTCAAGATATTGTCCGTAAAATTCCAACAGTGAAAGAAATTGAATCAGCATTAGCTAAAGGAGAAAAAATAGAATTTTATAAATTATTATTGGATGATTATTTATTGACTTTCATCAATAAAAATATAAAAAGAATTGAATTAAAAGAAATAAAAAGTATTAAAGCATTTATTAAAATAATTTTAGAAAATAAATTTAGTTTCAATGAGAATAGTCTGGATCTAAAAAATTTATCTACTCAATTAAATTGGCTCGAATCTTATTCTTTGGAAATTATATCTATAATTCAAATGTATATTTTTTTGAATTCATTTGAAAATGAAAATGATTTAATTGATAAAATAAAAAATATTATATCTGAATTAAATGAGGAATATAATAATAATAATATTATACCAAAGACTATAAAAATTATTAATAGAGTATTTTATATCATAATTGGTTCATTAATCCGAATATTGATATCAGATTTGAATCAAATTTTATCAGATATAAATAATCAAATAAGTCTTGATAAATTATTAGATAATTTAAATAATATATATTATTCTTTGTTATCAACTAATAATGCTCTTAATATAGGAAGTAAAGAAATACATCAATTTCATGAAACTATAAAAATAATAAGTATATTATCCTTCAATGAAAAAGAAGGTGAAATGGAACAAAATAAAAAATTAATGATTGACTTTATTCAAAAAAAAATTATTTCTGGTGGTGAAAAAATTAATAAAAATATTGAAGGTCCAAAATTAAAAAAAGAAAAAGAAAATAACATAGAAATTGAAGATACTGAGGAAGAAAAAAATTTAAAAAATAATTTAGATAATTTTTATAATTATTACAAAGAGAAAAATAATATAAATTTCGCATCCTTATTTTCTTCTGTATTATTTGATGAATTTAATAAAGAGAATAATGAAAAATATAGACAATATATATTAAATAAAATTTTATCTGATGATAATTTAATCCCATATAATATATTAATAATAAAAATAATTTTAACAGAATATATTAAACCATATAAAGAATCTATTGATGTAGCTTTAGATTATATATCTAGTGAAGAAATTTATTTTCCGTTATTAAACGATTCTAATAAAGAAATAGTTAATAAAAATATTGAGAAGATTTTTGAGTTAATAATAAATCTTTATTTTAATTCTTTGGATAATTTAAAAGATCATATTATTACAGATTTATTAGACATTTTCAAAGAATATTTGCAATCATTAACAGATGAGAATTATGAAAAATATTATAATAATTATTGCAATGAAAATTTAGTCAAAATATTTGAACTATGTTTTATAAAAATATATTTAAATAAATTTATTATATTTTTATGCGATGAAAAAACAGCTTTGCAAGGAAAAGAAAAAGAAATAATAGATATAATTAGTGATTATTCTCCTTTTTATAATACAATAAAATTATATTTTATTATGTTAATCTATAAAAAAACAAATTCATTAGAAATTCTAAATGATAAATCATATGAAAAAATATATGATTTTTCTAATAAATTAAAAAATGAAATAGGACAAGAAAAATTCGATGAAATTTTAACTAAATCATTAATGATAAATGATGATAAATATCTTTATAATGAATTTTTCAGTTATATAAATTATCCTTCTTCAGATAATTTCAAATCAAAATTTTTATCTTCAAATGAAAATAAAGAAAAATATCCTTTACTTAATGAATATATTAAATTTGAATCCGGACCTATAAATTTAAAATATTTAATTGATTATAATAATTTTATTAATTTAATGATAAATTATTATTCTGGAAGAATATCGAGAAAAGATGCTAAAGATGGAGAAAAAACTCTTAATTTAGAACCTATATATAAAAATAATGAATTTGATTTCCAAAATAAATTTAATAAATTCTTGTTAATATGGAATAACATCCTATCACAATACTTAAAAAATAATAATAATTCGGATAAATTTTTGAAAAATTTCTCAGGAAATGAAAGATTAGCTTATTTTTTAATGGATGATAATGATAAAGATTATGGTATTTTTATTGCTAAAGGTTTGCAATTATTCATTCAATGGCAAAATTCATTTTTAAAACCAATAATAAATTCTTATAAATCAAAAAAAAATAATTTACTTAATTGTTATGTGTCGCAAATTGAAAAAACAGTGAATGTCCAAAATGCCAATAATTTACAAATTTTGCAAATAGAAAAATGCTTTGAAAAAACTTATTATATTAACTTTGAAGAACTATGTTCAATATATAGTGAAAGAAAAGATGATAATTTAAATGATTTCAATTATAATTTCGAAAAAATAGAAGAAGAACTTGGGAAATCATTGTTGCCTAATAAATGCTTATTTAGTGAAAAAAATATTAAATATATATGTTATCAAAATGAAGGGTTCAGAAGTATTAATTATGATTATCTAATTAAATTCGGAAAAATATATGGTGAAAAAGAGTTGACCGAAGGAGAAAGGAAAAAAATATTTGTATATTCGAATAAAGAATTTAATAATTTTGATATTTTATATGATTCATTTATTATGCTAGTAAATCATTTAAATAATGATATTTCAGTTAAAAAAGAAACAAAAATTATCGATGTAATAAATAAACTTAAACAGAAATATTTTAATTTTCATAATCAATTTATTAATTATTTCACATTTGATGGTAAAGATATTACAGTTGAAAAATTATTGAATTCATTTTTATATATGGAACATGTGTGCTTTGGCCGTTTAAAAGATAAAATAGATAAAACATTTAAAGATTCTTATGATAAAGGACAAAAAGAGGAAATAAAAAATTATTTTAATTCAAAAGATAAAGATAATATAATAAAAAAAAAGGAAATTTCTACTGCTGTTAGAAGATTTATAACAAGATATTTAATAAATGATGAGAAAAAAGAAAGCATCGATGCTAATTTAAGTCTTTATATATGTTTAGGAAGAAAATATTTATGGAACAATAAAATATTTTCTTTAATTGGAGAAAATTTGAATGATTTAATTAAGCAATATTTAGGTAATTTTTCATTTCCTTTAGAAATTAAACATGCTTTGGAATTTTATAATATAATTGGAGAAGAAGAAGAGAAATTTATGAGAGAAGAAATTGATAAATTTTCAGAAAATGGCACAAAGCCAAAAGATAATTTAATAAATGAAACCCAAAAAAAATTAGGTGCTAATGTATTAGGAATGGGCATGAAAAATCTAGGGAAAAAAGAAGGGATAAAGCCAAAAATGAAAACGAAAAAATAACTTTCATTTCATTCTTAAAAATTAATTAAATAATAATTGTGTTAAAATTAATTAAATAAATAACTAAATAATTTGAATTAAATGGG
>Ga0256405_10012459_pt1 | contig 10531 bp, 7 predicted proteins | sample RumenRJG_02DNA_FD_189096 | JGI IMG/M metagenome (GOLD analysis project Ga0256405, IMG submission 189096) | Bovine rumen microbial communities from Lethbridge, Alberta, Canada - RJG_02 | ecosystem: Host-associated > Mammals > Digestive system > Stomach > Rumen | place: Canada: Alberta | collected... | reverse complement strand
AGCTCCTCAGAGGAAAGCTCCTTGCCGTATACATCCAATACGATAAGATAGCTGCCCTCAGGCACCTGCTTTAAAAGACGTTGTCCCTCCTGAGTCAGAGTCTGCTGCTTTTCAGCCTCTGAAGGATTATCCTTCATTTTTTCTTCACTTATCTCTATGATTTTCACATTGGCAAAGGGCCCCAGACGCTTCAAAAATTCGTTTATTCCCTCTGTCAGATATTTTTCCTTTATTTTACCGGCGGTAACTATATTAATCTTCATTCTGCTTAACCCTCAACAGGCTGGGCATCCAAGGTTACATTTACAGTCTTTGTGGTTCCATTGGAATCATATTTAACCTCTACTGTTTCACCCACTTTATGAGCAGTAATGGCTGCCCGCAGCTCACCCACAGTATTAACCTCTGTGCCACCTACAGCCAAGATAATATCGCCACGACGGAAGCCGGCACGTCCAGCAGGACCATCCAAGGATACATTAAATACATATACGCCCTTATCCACATTTAAAATATAACCCTGACGGGCTGCGGACTCCTTGTCAAAAACACTTACCCCAAGGTATGGTCTGGTAACATGGCCCTGGGAAATAAGCTCCTCAACCACGGAACGTACAGTATTAATTGGAATGGCAAAGCCCATACCTTCTACAGCATTTGTAACAATTTTCTGGGAATTAATACCAATGACCTTGCCATCGGCATTTACCAGGGCACCGCCGGAATTTCCCGGATTGATGGCCGCATCTGTCTGAATGAGCTTCATATTGCTTTCGCCCTTGTTCAGAACACGATTTACGGCACTTATTACGCCAGTGGTGACACTGCCCTGAAATTCCAGCCCCATTGGGTTGCCAATGGCAATGGCAGGCTCTCCCACCATAATATCATCGGAGTCGCCGAACTCTGCTGCCGGCAGATCATCTGCATCCACCTTAACCACAGCCAAATCAGTGATTTCATCAGCCCCAATCAGCTTACCGTTAAGGCTGCGGCCGTCAGAAAGGGATACTATAATCTCCTTGGCGCCATCGATTACATGATTATTGGTTACAATATAGCCATCCTTGCGGAAGATAACACCGGAACCATAGCCCTCAACGTCACGAAGGTTAAAAAAGAAATCTCTGGCAACTGCTTTATTGGTAATACCAACCACGGCAGGCCCCACATTCTTGGCTGCCCTGACCACAGGTGTGTTTCTGGCATCGGATACATTGGTATTATAGCTTGGACTGGAGGCTGGAATTCCTTCGGCCACATTGTTCTTGCCGCATCCCCCCAGCATTACCGATCCCGCTACCAGGAGACCCATTACAACTGGCAGACAAGACTTAAAAATTCTCTTCTTTGTAATCATTTTCTCTCCCTCCAAAATATAAAAATATATCAAAAATCCACACTAACACATCTATCCTGGGCAGTAAGTATAAGCTCCATGTTCTTAACTCCCTGCTGATCAAGAATCTGCCGCACAGTTTTCATGGCCAATTCCGGCAGGTTGTTGGATTCACTTAGATGTGCCAGCAAGACCTTTTGCGGTTTTTGCTTTAAATTCACCAGTGTCCAGGCCGTATCCATGTTGGACAGGTGGCCCCGATTGCTTAAAATACGCCGTTTCAGTGGCCAGGGATATTCGCCGTTTTTCAGCATATCCACATCATGGTTTGCTTCCAATATCATTACTCTGGCTGATTCCAGCTCTCTGCGCAGATTGCTGTCCACAAAGCCCATATCAGTAGCTACCACACATTTTACACTGCCAGTTATGGAGTACCCCACAGGGTCAGCCGCATCATGAGGAATTCCAAAGGCCTTTACCGTCAGCTTGTTTATTCTGACCCGATCCATAATTGGATTAATACACTCCTGGGGAATATCCCTGTAGCAGCTCATGGCCCGAAAAGTTTCCGGACGGCTGTACACCGGTATACCATATTTTTTTGTCAAAGTGGCAAGCCCCTTAATATGGTCACTATGCTCATGGGTGATAAAGACCCCATCCAATTCCTCAATGGCCTGACCAATATTACTGAGTTCCTGCTTAATGCGCCTGGCGCTGATACCAGCGTCCACTAAAAGTCTGCTTCCCTCCATTTCAATGAAGGTACAATTTCCTTTACTGCCGCTGGCCAAAACCGAAACCTGCATCTTTCCTCCTATAAGCCAAGTATAAGAAGCCCTGCTGAAAAAATTCTGTAAATATTATTAGATTTTGTTTAGAACCCCATATACCATAACAAAAATGTTCAAAAAGGTCAAAAGAAAAGGACAGGACTGACTCCTTGTCCAGTCCTGCCCCAATTTACCTTAATTATATTTTTTCTTTTTTCCCTGACATTTAGGACACTCACCATAAAAATACAGCTGTCTGCCTGTCAGCTTGTAATCGGACAGCTTTGCTACCTGTTCCATAATGGCCTCATCCTCAAACTCCATAATGTCATCTACACGGCCACATGTGTTGCAGCGCACATGTGGATGATTTTCCATTCTGGCATCGTAACGGTAACTGTCCTCACCAATATTCAGTACCTGAGCCAAACCAATCTGATCAAATATCTCCATGGTCTTATATACAGTTGCCAGACTCATGGCCGGATAACTTGGCAAAAGCATATTATAAAGCATTTCCGCATTAGGATGCTCAGTTGTATTCTGCAACGCATCATATACAGCAAGACGCTGCGGAGTTACCTTAAAGCCATGACTGCGAAGTATATCTGCTACACTTTGCATGTCCATCATCATACTCTTCTTCCTCCAAATTTAGTTGTAAAACGTAACTACTTTCTCCCAATTATTAATGGATAATTACTATCCACTGAGTATTTTACATATATTCACCATTTATGTCAATAAAAATATAGGATAATAGTTTCATTTTTGTTTAAAGGAAATAATATGATATAATTATTTGTCGATTGCTTACACGATGGAGGAATAAATCAAGATGAAAACAGAAAATATCAGTAAAATTATTGCTGACGAATTAAAAATAAAAGTATTTCAGGTTGATGCTGTTACGGAGCTTTTAGACGAGGGCAACACCATTCCCTTCATTTCCCGCTACCGTAAGGAAAAAACCGGTGAACTGGACGAGGAGAAGGTTAGGATTATCTCTGAACGCCTCACCTACCTCCGCAATTTTGTAAAACGCCAGGAGGAAATCATCAACAAGATAGAGGAACAGGGAAAACTAACCCCTGAGCTGCAGCTGGCCATCGAAAAAACCACTAAGCTGCAGGAGCTGGAGGATATTTATCTTCCATATAAGCAGAAGAAGCGCACCAGAGCCCAAAAAGCCAAGGAAAAGGGCTTGGAACCACTGGCAAGCACTATTATTCTGCAAAATCTTGCTGTGGGTACTCCTGAGGAAGTGGCTGCGGAATACATCAATCCAGAGCTGGAGGTGGAAACGGCCCAGGATGCCTTGGCTGGAGCTCAGGATATTATTGCGGAAATGATTTCCGAGGATGCCCAGCTTCGTCAGGAGCTGCGTAAATTTCTTTGGAATAACGCCTTTATTACCACCACTTTGGACGAGGAAAAAGAAAACACCGATGAGGGCAAAGTATTCCTGATGTACAAGGAATATAAGGAACTGGTGCGCACCCTGCCATCCCATCGTATCTTGGCTATTAACCGTGGCGAAAAGCTGGAATGTCTGAAGGTGAAGATGGAGGATGATGAGGAAAAAATTCTTTCTATCATTGGCAAGCGTTTCATAAAAGGTAACTCCATTTTCCAAAGCCTTTTGAAAGACACTGTGGCTGATAGCTGGAAGCGTCTCATTCAGCCATCCCTTGAACGAGAAATCAGAAATCAGCTTACTGAAACTGCCGAAAAACAGGCTATTGATATTTTTGGAACCAACCTACGCCAGCTGTTACTGCAGGCACCACTGGCAGGCTTTACAGTAATGGGACTGGATCCTGGCTACCGCACTGGCTGCAAAATGGCTATTGTAGATCCAACTGGACATGTCCTCGACCATGGAGTTCTTTATATTACCCATGGTGAAAAAGGTGCCGCTGAATCTGCAAAAAAAGCACTGGCTCTTATCAAAAAATACAAGGTCAATCTCATTTCCATCGGCAACGGTACTGCTTCCTTTGAAACAGAGGAATTTGCCGCCAAGCTCATAAAGGATAACGGACTTGATACCCACTACATAGTTACCAGCGAAGCTGGGGCCTCCGTATATTCTGCTTCCCCACTGGCAAAGGAGGAGCTGCCTGAGTATGATGTTACTATCCGCGGTGCAGTGTCCATTGCCCGCAGAGTGCAGGATCCATTGGCAGAGCTGGTAAAAATCGATCCAAAGGCCATTGGCGTCGGCCAGTATCAGCATGACGTAAATCAAAAGGAACTGGCCAATACTCTGGATCAGACCATTGAATCAGCGGTAAACCACGTTGGTGTAGAACTGAATACTGCTTCCCCAGCCCTTTTGAAGCATGTGGCAGGCATAAATGCCACTATTGCCAAGAATATAGTAACCTACAGAAATGAAAATGGTCCTTTCAGCTCCCGTAAAGAGCTGCTAAAGGTAGCCCGTCTGGGCAATGCCGCCTACACCCAGTGTGCCGGCTTCCTGCGTATCGGCGGGGGCAAAATGCCTTTGGACAATACCCCTGTACATCCTGAATCCTATGAGCTGGCCAAAAATATTTTGGCAAAATTAGGGGCCGATGTGGATATTTTAAATGACAAAAAGCAGCTGGAAATGCTCCAGGCCAAAATAAAAATTGCTAATCCTGAAAAGCTGGCCAAGGACTTAAATGCCGGTGTACCAACTGTTAAGGATATTTTGGATGCTTTGTCCAAGCCTGGCCGTGATCCTCGTGAGGATCTGCCAGTGCCTCTTACCAGAAAAGCCATTGTAAAGCTGTCTGATATTAAGGTAGGTACCATTATGCGTGGTACTGTCCGCAATATAACCGACTTTGGTGCCTTTGTAGATATTGGCATAAAAACCGCTGGTCTTGTACATATTTCCGAATTAAGCAACAAGCACGTCAAGCATCCTTTGGATGTGGTGGCTGTTGGTGATATTGTCACCGTTCTGGTCATTAGCGTGGACGAAGCAAGGGGCCGTATTGGCCTTAGCATCAAACAGGTCCCTCAGGAGGCCAAGGCTATATGACGAATTTACCCGTAATAAAGGAAGAGGATTTCAAAGCTCTCATAGCTCAAATACCTCCCAAGGATACTGACAGTATAGATGAAGTGGAAAGAATTCTTGCCACTTCTACCATAAAAAGGGATGATTTTGGTGCCCTTCGCTTTTTATTGAAAAAGTATGCCGGTGCTACGGGCTCTGCTTCATTTGAGGACACCCCTGTAAAGGCTGTCACCATCTGCTGTGCCGACCATGGTGTTGCAAAGGAAAATGTCAGTGCCTACCCGCCGGAAACCACACTGCACATGGTGGCAAATTATCTTATTTCCCACGGTGCTGCTGCCAATGTTTTTGCCGACTTCACAGGAGCTCATCTCTGTGTGGCAGATTTGGGCATAAATAGTGAAAAGGCCAAGGAACTCCCAGGACTTATAGATTTCCATATCGCCTCCGGCACTAATAATTCCTCCCAGGGACCGGCTATGACCAGAGAACAGGCAGTAAAATCCCTATACTACGGCTATTCTCTGGCAAAACAGCTCCACCAGCAACAGGGGATAACTATATTTCTGCCCGGTGAAATGGGCATATCCAACACCACCTCCAGTGCAGCTATTACCGCTGCTCTCCTTGAGGAATCCCCTGCCAACACCACCGGCAGAGGCACCAATATCTCCGATGAACGGTTCAAGACAAAGCTGGCTACTGTGGAAAAGATACTGGCGATAAATAACCCAGATTCCAATGATCCCATTGATGTGCTGGCAAAAGTAGGGGGCTTTGAGCTGGGAGCCATTGCCGGACTTATGCTTGGTGCCGCAGCGTCCCATTCCCTCACCATACTGGACGGCTTTAATTCCAGTGCCGCTGCCCTAATAGCTTTAAGATTGGCTCCTGTTCTCAAGGATTATCTTGTTCCTTCCCACAAAGCGGGAGAACAGGGACAGCACTTAATCCTTAAAGAACTGGATTTTACCCCAATTATGGCTTTAAACATTAAGCTGGGAGAGGCCATTGGTTCATCCCTTGTGGCTGACATTTTAGATGCCGCCATAAGAGCTTTTAAAAATATTCAAAAGGACCTGCCCGCCAAAGAGTTAATGGCAGATACCATCGAAAAGGATGTTATTCCCAACATAGCCATTACCCTGACTGATAAAACCTTTGATTATTATACTCGTACCATGCCGGACCTGGATAAGGAGGCCATGGAACGCTGTCAGATGCGGCTGGACAATTTATCAAAGCCTATCTACAGCTTGGGGGTAATTGAACAGATAGCCGCCCAGCTAAGTGGTATAACCTCCAACGAGCTGCCAAATGATATAGCCAAAACAATGCTTTTCATTGGCATGAAAAAGGAAGCTACATTAGATAAGGACCAAGCTGCTTTTATTCATAGCTTTACCACTCAAACAGGAGCCGAAGCTATTGCAGCCTATCTCACAGGAGAAAGGACCCAGATGGATGCCTTTGAATTTGGTCGTCTGCAGGGGGAAAATATCTCTCTGGGGAGCCAAATCATGGGCCTTTCCCTTATAGATAACGACACTGCATTAATAGATGCCATGGCAAATATGCTGTGCGACACCCAGGGCAATCTAAAGCTCCAGCCAGGGACCTTCATGACTCAGCTGCCTGGGGAAATGCAGCTAATAGCCTCCGCGGTTCTTGGGGCCATAATTGCCGCCACCCACAACCGCACCATGATAATTCTTGGAGATAGGGCAGTAACCGCCTTGGCTAGCTATGGAGCTCAATTGGTACCAGAAATTCAGCCCTTTCTCTTACCGATTGAACCACCGTTGTACCACATGGCAGTGAAAATACCAGGCATAACGGCCTGCATAGGAATGCGTCTTGCAGATGCTGCTATTCATATAGTTAATGATATGAAAACCTTCAGTGAGGCCCAGGTGGCCACTGCCAACGACGGCCCAGGCGCTGGCAGGCAACTATAAACTTTATAAAAATAACTATAAAATAAAACAGGGTATGGGAAACCTCAAAGGCTTTCCCAACCCTGTTTTTTTTGCTTTTACTTCCTTATTTTTCTTCCGTAATATCCTTGGCCATCTGTGCCACCTGCCGATACATGGCCATTATTTCCTCATGGTGCTGCTTCATGTATTCCACTGCCTTCATGCGCTGAGCCTCAGTGGATTCCTCGAAATATAGTCCTTACCAGCCTGTTCCTGTTCCTTGGCCATTTCATGGAGGAGATTACAACCAATATTCAAGGAGCCTGACTTCAGGGCATGAACCTTAATCCTGTAGGCATCCCATTTCTCCGCCCCAAAGGATTTTTCCATATCCTCGATATTGGCTTCAGAGAGTTTGCTGAACATTTCAAGAACCCGCTTATACAGCTTATCACTGTTATTGCAGAATTTTAAACCCACGGACATATCAATTCTAGGCATTCTCCTATCTACAAAAGTGCTGTCATGGACAATTTCACCCCTTTTATCAGCAAGAGCCCCATTCTCCACTGTTTTAGGTTCATCCAGTGCCTTAACTTCCTCAACTACTTTTGCTTCGGATTCCACCACCGGATGCACCAACTCAGCAGGAAGATTGCGTTTTACCACAATGTCCAGCTGTTTGCCCGTCATAGGCTTGCTAAGGTAATCATCAAAGCCCTCTGCCAGGAACTTTTCCCGAACCCCTGCCAGGGCAGTAGCCGTCAGAATGACAAACCTAGTCTTTTCAATGCCCTTCAGCTTTTTGGCCTCATGGAGAGTGGCAATGCCATCCATTCCAGGCATCATGTAGTCTGTCATAACCAAATGGAAGAATTCCTTCTGCAATAATTCCAAAGCCTCACTGCCACTGTGAGCCACCGTCAGCTTTGCCTTGGTATCAGAAAGCATACATGTGGCCACGAAACAGTTCATTTCATTGTCATCCACTATGAGAATAGATGCATCAGGAGCTGTAAAGCTGGTGGCCACCACGTCCTCCAGTTCTTCCTCTATATCCTGATCTGCATCAAAATCTCCAATAACCTCTGCCCCCATAATCTTCTGAGGCAGTTCAATGGTAAAGGTACTTCCCTCTCCGTAGATACTGCTTACGTTAACAGTTCCCCCCATCATGGTAAGGAGCCTATGGGTAATGGCCAAACCAAGGCCCGTGCCCTCCACCTTGCAGTTTTTCTGAATATCAAGACGTTCAAAATCCTTGAACAGCTTTTCCATATCCTCTGGCTTAATACCAATACCAGTATCTGTTACCACCAGTTTAAGGTTAAGTGTATCCTCTACGATGTCACCACTTACATCGAAGGTTACAGTACCTTCATCCGTATATTTTATGGCGTTGTTAATGACATTAATAAGTATCTGGCGTATACGCCCCACATCACCATACAGCTCATTAGGCAAGTCGGCATCCACATTTATGATAAACTCCAACTGTTTTGCCTTGGCCCTGAACCCCACCAGAGTCACTACCTCCTTAAGGAGAACCCTTAAGCTGTATTTATCTGTTACCAGCTCCATACGGCCGGATTCAATTTTGGAAAAATCCAGAATTTCATTAATAATTCCCAAAAGCGCTGTGGAGGCAGAATGAATATTGCTGGCATAACGCCGTATATCCATGTCCCTGCTACGCCTGAGAATCATCTCATCCATGCCGTTAATGGCATTTAAAGGGGTTCTTATTTCATGACTCATATTGGCCAGGAACTGACTCTTGGCCTGATTGGCATCATCTGCTGCCTGTCGGGCCTTTTTAAGGGCTTCATTCTCCGCCACCTTGGTCTGGGCCATAAACAGATAAATGCTGACACAGGCAAACAACAGCAGCATCAAAGTAAATACCCACTGCACCATCTGATACACACTATTGATTTTTCCTGCCACTGCAGACCAAGGAATATATCCCACCAAGGAAAAATCTGTTTGTGGAAGGTCTGCACCGAAAACATAATATTTCCCTTTGCTTCCTTCTGTATAAACAGCTGCAGCCTTGCTTGTTTTCAGCCTGGAATGAACCTCCACCATACCGGCCTTTATATCCTGATCATCCCAAAATTCGTGATCCTTTGTGGAAAAATTCTCATAAGGAACGGCCAAACTACCATCCTTATACTGAATCATAATGCGGCTATATGGGTTATAATCTGCCAGTCCAAAAACCTTGGTTAAATTTCCCCTTGGAAAAATCTGATAGAGAACATACCTTACGTTATCCCCATAATAAACAGGAACAGCCACAATTATGCCTCCGTCAGTGTGGTAATCCACCACGTTATTTCCCTGAAAAGCCCTGAGCAGCTTGGGAAAATCATGCTTGCTGACTACAGCTCCAGTTACGTTTCCCTCGTAATCCATAACCCCGGCTCTGCCGCATACATTTTCCTGATTAATGGCCTCCAAAATATTATTTTTCTGCTCCTCATGCTGCTCCAAATAAATGGAAGCTGCCTTTAGGGTGCTAATGTAGCGCATAAACCGCTCATCTGCCAGCTGGGCCATATCCGCCGTCATTTGAGATACGGATTCCTCAGCAGCATCATTTAACTTACGGCTTATTTGATTCTGGAGAATATTGCCGGTAATAAACAAAATTATGGTCAGGATAATTATCTCGATAAAAGCCTTTTGGGACAGTCCCAATTTACTGATTCTATTATTCAAGGACGTCCACTCCCTTCACCAGCCAATCCATGTGCTGCAACAGATACTCGTCCCTGATAACCTCATTAGGCTGACAGCGGCATTTCCCCTTATTATCAAATATCTCACCAGCAAAGACAAAACGCCCAGCCAACATTTCCTTTTTCAATTGTTTCAATACAGTACGCTGTTCATAGGTCACGGCATCAGAAAGCTGACTGAGCTCTACCAGATCAGCCTCCATGCCTACCCATCTATTGTCCACAAAATTCATTTCGCCCTTGAGATAATACCTTACTATATCCTCATAGTAACGATCCCAATTACACATAATCGAAGTTAAATCATGTTCTGAGCCATTTTGCAGATCCTCATAATAGCCAATATAATCTACTCCCATTTTTTCCGCCACAGTGGCGGCCATTGGTTCATCCTGATGGTAGGTTATTACATCGGCCTTTTCCTGGGTAATAAGCCTGTAGGTGTGTTCTTCCTCTACTTCCTCATTTTCCCAGCTTCCCGTATACATAACCACTACCCTGGCATTGGGATTAGTTCTCTGAACCCCCAGAGTAAAGGCATTAATTCCCCGATTCACTTCAGAATTTGGCATAGCTGCCACGTAGCCAATAACATTGCTCTTGGTACGCATTCCCGCCAGGGCTCCTGTCAAATACCGCCCTTGATACATGCGAATAAAATAAGATGTCATATTCCGCCCCCGGCACTCTGCAGAATTAGTACCAAAGGCTACTTGGGGAAATTCCCGTATCAAGGTTTT
>Ga0256405_10012458_pt1 | contig 10531 bp, 10 predicted proteins | sample RumenRJG_02DNA_FD_189096 | JGI IMG/M metagenome (GOLD analysis project Ga0256405, IMG submission 189096) | Bovine rumen microbial communities from Lethbridge, Alberta, Canada - RJG_02 | ecosystem: Host-associated > Mammals > Digestive system > Stomach > Rumen | place: Canada: Alberta... | reverse complement strand
TGTTCATAGGCATTGCAGAGATTTTCTACTGCGTCCGGAGTATCATAAGGCGCAATCGGTGTGAATCTGGTAACTACAGTTCCATCTGGCTTCAAGAATGTGTTAGCAGACAGACGGTCTCGACGTGTTGTTTAATGTCCAAACTATCTCCAACGGATATTTTCATGTCTTTCTCGATGATTGGCAGACGGAATGTGATCGACTTCAGCCACTGACCGCTTGGCTGACGCTCTTCGTAGATCTGAATCTCCTCAATAAGCGACTCCATCAGCTTACGCTGTTCCTCCTCATTCATCAGTGAATAGAACTTGTCAAAGTAGATCAGGATCTTATAGATGTTGTCCCCGGTGACCTTTTCGGATTCGATGGATTGCTTTTTCGCCCTCGCCTCTATAAGGCTCTGCTCCTGGTCATCGATCTTGTCATACATCCGGTACAGAAGGTCATCCAGATCTGTTTTCAGGCGTTTATAGTGTCTGGCGTCCGGATCCAGCGCCTCAATCTCTTCCAGTGTTTTCCTCTTTACTGCATAGGATTGTTTCAGCTGTTTTTCCAGGGCCGTGATCTCCTGATCGATGACGGTGGTGTCCACCTTCATGTTGATCTTCTCCTGCATCATGGAAGCGAACCGGGGATTGGCCACCAGTTTTGTGATCACTTCCACCACAGCCTCATCCAGGACATCTTCATTGATCTGCTTTTTATAATCGCACTTATGGCCTCTGGTCATCGTTCTGTGCTTACAGCCATAGTAAAAGAAATCCTTGTACTTTGTTCCGTCTTTGCGATGCTTGATGCTCTTGTTGCCATACATGCCGGCTCCGCAGATCGGACACTTCACCAGTCCTGAAAGCAGGTGTGTTCTGGTATCCTTCGCCTTATTCACATGCTCGTATTTCTTTGCCTGGGCGATCATCTTGACTTGGGCCTGATTCCACATTTCTTCAGACACAATTCCTTCATGCAGACCGTCAACCACAAGATAATCATCCTGTTCGACCAGCTTGTACTCATTACGGGTACCGTGCACCTTCTCCGTCTTCCGGCGACCATAGGCGATTTTCCCGCAATATACCGGGTTCTTAATGATATTACGGATCAGTGCCGCATCAAACAGAGGATTCTTCCCGTTGTGTCTGGGAATCTTACGGATCCCATGGTTCTCCAGATATTTTGCAAGACCGTTCGCACCGATATCTGTGGAGACCCATTGTTCAAAAATAGTACGGATCGCAAGGGCTTCCTCTTCATTGATCTCCAATACGCCGTCCTTAAGACTGTAGCCGTAAGGCGGGAAGCCCCCGTTCCATTTGCCGTCCCTGGCTTTTTGGATACGGCCCTCCATGGTTTGGACACGGATATTCTCACGCTCTATTTCTGCCACTGCCGACAGGACTGAGATCATCAACTTACCGGCATCTTTTGAAGAATCAATGCCATCTTCCACACAGATCAGATTGACACCAAAGTCCTGCATGGTCTGCAGCGTGGAGAGGACATCGGCGGCGTTCCGCCCAAAGCGTGACAGTTTAAACACCAACACAAAGGAAACATCATCCTTACCGGTCTTGATATCCTCCATCATACGGTTAAATTCATCCCGGCCTTCTATGGATTTCCCGGACTTACCGGCGTCTTCATACTCCCCCGCGATCTCATACTCATTGAATTCAGCGAAGGCCCGCATACGGGTGCGCTGTGCTTCCAGGGAGTACCCATCGATCTGCATTGCGGTTGAGACGCGGGTGTAAACATATACTTTCTTCTTTTCTTGATTCACCTTAATCTTCTTTCCGCTTTTAGTTTGGACATGGTTGTCACGTTGATCTTATCATATATACCTTCTGATTACAATAAAAAAGAGCCGGTCCATTGGTCAAATACTAATGCATATACCAATGAGCCGGCCAGTACTTATGCCGCCTTACGTGCCAGCGCACTCAGCTGCATGTACTTTCGATACATTTCTTTGATCCGTTTCAGCTTGTAATAATTATCCGGATCCGGTAGTGTGTCCAGATTCATCTCACCGGCGTACTTCTCTATCATATTTGCGAGGAAGTCCGCCAATCCGCTCCATTCATCCTTCCAGGGCATCTCTGTTCCTCCTCTGATTTCTGCTTTTGTCTCTGTGCTGACGTCCCGCATAGGTCTTCAGTATCTCCGGCGGTATCCGTTCCAGCAGGGCGACCGCCTGTTCATAGTCACGCTGAAGCTGAAGATCCGCCATCCTCTTCAGAACGCTTTCCTGCCGGCTCTCTTTAAGAGCAGCTGTCAGCCTCTCGTTTTTCCGGACAAGGGCTTCGTTTTCTGCAGTCAGATCCTGAAAGGCACCCTTGTACTTCTTCATCTGGGTGCTCATCTTTTCGACATTCGGGATATACTTGTCCAGATATCTGCAGATCTCTGCCGCCTTTGCTTTTGCATTGAACATGCTGACCTGGGAGAGCATCTTGTCCAGCTTTTCCCTCTGCTTGTTCAGCCTTGTCATTTCCTTGAACACCCTCGGAGGGATGTGATCCCGACCGGTCTCACTGGCACTTATGCCTCGCTCCAGATCCGGATATTTCCTGACCATCTGCTCCCAGAAAGCATCCTGCCACTGCGTCAGTTTCTTCTTATTCCCGATGATCTCCTTGGCACAGAGCCTGCCGTCATCCGTCAGCGGGACAAAAGAAAGGTGCATATGGGGCGTTTTTTCGTCCATATGCACCACGGCTGAAATAATCGTATCCGGATTCTGTTTTTGTTTGATAAAGTCCAGCGCCGTCTGGAAGAATGTCCGGATCTCCTCCCGCTTTTTGTCCTTAAAGAACTCCGGGCTGGCCGTCACCAGCATCTCCACAAGCCTTACGCTGTCTGTCCGGGTCCGGCACCCGGCAGCAGCGATCTGCTTCTCTGCCTCTGCCCGGTACTTTCCCTGTGGCTCGATCAGATGAAAGTTCAGATGACTCCGGCTGGTGTCCACATCCGGATTACTTGCGTATTTCTCTTTTGTTCTCTCATTGTGGGCCTCGATCCCGCTGATCTCAGGCCCCTTATATTTCGCAAATCTCATAATCGCATATTGTGCTCCCATATTGTCCTCCCTGCGGTCTCCCGCGTAGTAAAAGTCTTCTTATTTTGCGTTCGTACGTACATGCGTACATTTGGTGAATGTTTAAGCAGTGTACGCTTGTACGCACGTACACAGTTTTGCACTGTTTTATAAAAAGGGATTGTTTTGATCGATGATCTCTACGCCGCGATATCCCCGGCAGCGTTTGCCTTTTCCCCGATAAATGTTGTTATCAGGTATCAGATGATAAGTCCCTGAATATTGGGAAAGGTAGTTTGCGAAGCTCTTCATGGACAGCGCGTTCTCCGCATTGTCCTCACACCATTCCTTGTACGCCGCGTACAGATCGCTGGTCGCCGCTTTACTGTTCTCATGGAACGTAAGATATCCTTCGGAAATCAGGAACTCAGGAATGTTGTTTGCATCCTTTACAATGGCGGCAATATTCTCCTTTGAGCGTTCGCTGATGGTGAAGCGATAGTCATTGGCAATAAGCCGCTGCAGGCCTTCCAGACACCACAGGAAAATGCCCTCTTTTTCAGCAGCCAGCTTGTCCATCAAATAGGGGTCATCGATACGATCCGCTGGTTTGTCCTTCGTCGTGATCACGATCTGCCGGCGAAAGAACCCGTCAGACCGGTCGTGGAGTGCGGTGAGGGCACCATTCCCGAAACAAAGAAACCGGACATAAAGGAGTGTCTGATAGCTCTGCTCATGCTTTCTTTCTACATCCATCTGGCATTCGGAAGTGACGATCGATTTGATATAGTTCGTTTTGGTCAGCGCACTCATATCCATATCGTCATCCACCATAAGAAGCCGGTCTTCCAGATCCGCCCGAGCAAAGTCGTTTTTTTCGACCTTCTGGATACTGGTGGTGTTCATATTGATTCCAAGAAGAGATCTCATGACAAGGCCAATGCGGGACTTGCCCTCACCGCCTTTACCGATCAGCATCAGCATCTTCTGTGCTTTGGTTGTCGGGATCAGGCAGTACCCCATATATTCCTGCAGTGTCATGATATCCTCCGGTATCAGAAGCTCCGAAAGGAATCTCAGCCAAACACCAGGTATGCCTGCATCCGGGTTGTAATCAACTGTCAGCCGGTTGCGGCAGTATTCCTTTTTCCCGGTGAAACGGCCATCCAGGTACCAGGTGCCGTTTGCCACATGGATCCGGTCATAGTGCAGCGGAATGTCCTCCGAATAAGCCATAAGCTTGATCGTTTTCAGCAGGTCGTCCACTTTCCTGGCCACGCCGCTTTCCTTCCATTCACTGATATCATCAAAGATGATCTGCTTCAGGCTGCCTTCATCAGGTACGAGACCGTCCACTGTAAAAAACCTTCCGTGAATGCATTTCATGGGATGTGCCGAAAGAAAACTGCAAGAATAAATCAATTCATTGATCTGCCTGTCCTTTGTGACCCATGCCGGTGCATCAGCCAGCAATACGTTCGTTCTCGCCATACTCTGTTATCCCCCTTTCCTTTGCGCAGTCACGGCGGACCTTTTCCTCCAGTCCGCCGATCATTCCGTCCTTCATAAGATCCTTTACGGTCACTGTCCGCAGTTCCAGGTCACCCACCGTCAGGATGTCTGCCAGATATTCAACGTAATCGAGCATCTGGCAGGCTTCCACAAACCGGTCATCATAATCGTCATCCATGTTTTTGGGCGCATACCGTACCTTCCAGTCCTCCAGAAGGTGCAGATAATCACAAAGCACCCGCTGACAGTAGCGTTCGTCTTCACGAAACGCCCTGATCATCGGGTGCTTAAGTTTCGCAAGTGCCGCTGCGGACGGAGGCTTGTCCGGATCGATCCCAAAGTCCGCAGCCAGCTTCTTCGCCGCTTCATAGGGGCTTAGCTCGAAGAGTCTCGCTGTCAGATCGATCACATCCCCGGTGGCCCCGCAGCCGAAACAGTAGAAGTAATCTTCATTCAGCTTCAGGCTGGGATGCCGGTCATCATGGAACGGGCATCTCACCATGCCGTGGTGATTTGGCCGCAGCCCATACATCTTAGCTGCGTCAGGTACTCTCACACTTGCCTTTACAGTTTCAAATAGATTCATAGTCTGGTTCCTCCTTTGGATTTTATTTGGATACTTGATCCTGATGTCTTATACGGAGGAAAGCCGGCGGACTTGAAAAATTGGGCGATATTGGGATTTTAAAGAGGTGAACAGCAGAAAAATTGCAAAAATGCAATTCATTGTCCAGTCTTTTGGACAGCTATATGAGTATGATAGAGTCATGGAACTGAACTGGTTATGAAGATCTCTACTGGACAAATTTAAGATTGATAATAATATTGTCCAGTAGTAATGGACAAAAACAGATTTCTAAGGTAAAATGTCCAGTAGAAAAGATTGGCTTTTGGAGGCATATGAGATGATTAAACGTGAAAAATATATGGAACCTATCCGCGAATTCTATGACGGTGATCTGATTAAGGTCATTACCGGCATTCGCCGGTGTGGAAAATCCGTTATTTTAAAGCAGATAATAGAGGAAATCAAAGAACGGTCGGATAATATTATCTTTCTTGATTTTGAAGATACGGCTGTTTTAAATGCAATCCCGGATGAAATGGCACTGCTGGACTATATTGAAAGCCATCGCAGGGAATCACTGTGCTATGTGTTCCTTGACGAGGTTCAGCGTGTAGAGGGGTGGGCCGGAGCATGCAGAACGCTTCGGATCAGAAACTGCTCCGTTTTTATCAGCGGCTCAAACTCGAAACTTTTATCCCGGGAGTTCACAAAGGAGCTTTCCGGCAGGTATGTGCCTTTCCGGATTCGGCCCTTTGTATATAAAGAACTCTCAGAATACGGGAAAGAACTCGGCAAAGAAATCAGTCTTACCGATTATATTATCTGGGGAGGTTTTCCGAAGAGAATCGAATTCAGCGGCGAGAGCGGCCAGCGAATCTATCTGAATGAGCTGAATGAAACCATCATTTTGAACGATATCATTAACCGCTACAAGATCAGGAAAACTGAGGTTTTCAAACGGCTGGCCAACTTTGTCTTCCTTTCAAATGGAAGAATCCTCTCCGCGAGATCCGTGGAAAAATATATGAAGGGTGTAGGTCTCCCATGCTCAGTGACGACGATCACAAAGTATATCGGTTACCTGGAAGAAGCATACGCCATTGCGACAGTCAAAAAATACTCAGCCAAGTCGAAACGTGAATTGGAGTATTACCTGAAGGTTTATGATGAAGACGTTGCGTTAAACTCGATCCGTGTCATGAATAACCGTTACGATTTAACACATAACTTTGAAAACATCGTATACAACGAATTGATCTACATGGGCTATACTCTCCAGGTATATAATGACGGAGCTCATGAAATCGATTTTGTGGCCAATAAGGGTAACAAGAAATACTATATCCAGGCAGCCTATTCTGTAACCGAAGAAAAGGCTTATGAGCGCGAGTTTGGGGCCTTTGCCAAACTTGATAATTCGTGCCAGAAGATTGTAATTACCAACGACGATATCGACTACAGTACGAGCACCGTCAGGCATATTCAATTTAAAGATTTTGTTTTCATGAATGAACTATAAGGAGACACTATGTCAGGAGCATATCTTCCCGGTGATTCGCGGCAGCGCATCCAGGACTTAATCAAAGACAGCAGCATCACCCAAGCCGAGCTGGCAGGCATCATCGGTCTTTCTGAAAGTGCGTTCAGCCGCTACCTGAAAGGCCAGACCGAAATGCTCGGTGACGGGTATATCATCAAGATTGCAAAGCACTTTAATGTATCCACAGACTTCCTTCTGGGAGAGACGAACATCCCGGATCGGAAGAATTATGATATCGAAGAACTGGGAATATCCGCAGAAGCCGCAAAGCTTCTTTATACCGGCAGGTTGGATTCCCGTGTTCTGAACCTGCTTCTGGAAAATCCTCATTTCCCACAGCTCCTTGCTTTGCTGGCTCGCTATCAAAAAGAAATCGTGAGATCCGGCATCGCTGCCATGAACCAGCAACTCACTTTCATCAATTCCCTTCTTCTGGCACAGGCTGAATCCGTCCCGGACAGTGCTGGTGCTGCCACTCAGCTTGCAGCTGACCTCAGAGGGGTCCGCATGCCGGTGATCAACGCAGATACAACGGCTATTCAGAATCTTTTCATGCTGATTGTCAGAGATATCAAGGAGCAGGGTGAAACAATTGCTGCAGATAGTAATGCTGTCACAGCGCAGGTATTGCAGCGCTTACGTGAAGAACTTTCCAAAGGTCAGGACTCTCTTGACCTCAGGAAAATAACCGCTGAAGATCTGACCGGAGCAGTCATGAGAGCAGTTTCGATCGCGGATATTCCCGAAGATGCTCTGCAGGGCCTGGGCTCTGCATTCAAAACAGTACTCGATGAGATGAGGAACTCCACCCATGACGAATGAGCAGCTCTGTTCTCTCGCCCGGGAAGGAGATAAAGCTGCCGAAGCAGCCCTGATTGAAAATGTCCTGCCGTCCATCCGGATCACCGCCGTAAATATCCAAAAGCGTTATCCCGGCATCCTGCTTGAAACGGATGACCTGGTGCAGGAAGCCCTGATCGGAGTGCTCCGGGCCATTAAGACGTATGATCAGGAAACCGGAAATCTGTTCCTGACCTATTCGCAGACAACCGCAGAAAACGCCATGCTGGATTATGTGCGGAAATGCGCATCTGTGATTCCGGCTCCCGGCGGCATTCTCAGTCTTGATGCCCCGCCGCCAAGATTTGATTCCGAAGCAAATATCACTTACGCAGATATCCTCCCGGACGATTACAATAAAAATCCCGAGCAGCTCTTTATCAGGAAAGAAACAATTACAGAGGTCAGAAATGCCCTTGGAGAAATCGCTGATCGTGAACGGGCCTATCTTCATTACCGCTTTGGTTTTCTCGACTATGTTCTTCATGATCAAAGCGAAACCGCCGCGCATTTTCATCTCAGCCTGAGCCGGGCAAGGCATACGGAAAAAGCCGCATTAAAGAATGTCCGCAGCGCGCTCCCCGGGCAATAATCGTTCGTTCGTTTTCTTGATATACCTCTATTCCGCAGGCCGTGCCGGTACAGGTACGTGACATATGTCCCTCCGCCTGTACCTTTTTCTTTGCTCAAGTTTCTCCCTCTGCGGGAGCAGCCTTTCGCACAAAATAATACGGAAATGGTTCGTTCGTCAGACGGGAACTCTCCATTTCCGTATTCGGTCTGCTTCATAAAGGTATAACACACTAGACTTTGCCTGCAAAGTCGTGTGCCAAAAGGAACGCTGTTCCCTTTGGAATCCTTTGCCACGAACCCCCCGGTTTCTTTGGATTCTTCCAAATGTTATAGTATCACTCATTCAAATATAACTGAATATTTGGAATCTGCCGACACTTCAAAGAAAACTCAAAGAAGACTATTTCAAAGAAGCGTGAACCATTTGGAAAGTTACGACAATATATATGTGTAAGGGCAAAGACCTTATAGTCGACTATATGGAAAACAGGAAAAGGATAACTTGCAATGAATAATAACGAGTTCGAGCAATTTGTCCTGGACTACGGAAAGGACATACTCAGATTCTGCCGAATGACGTGCGGCGCCAAAGAATCCGGAGATGAGCTGTACCAGGACACAATGCTCAAGCTGTTGGAGAAACTATCCCGATTGGATCCCCAACAGAATGTAAAAAGCTATGCCTTATCCATATCAATATTGCTTTGGAAAAACAAAAAGAAAAAATATGCAAACAGAGATCGCCTGATGCCAATGGACAGTATCGATCATATGGGGGAAGTAGGTGCTTCTTACACAGATAATGCGGTTATATCACCAGAAAGCATTTTCCTCCAGGAAGAAGAAAAGGAAACTGTTCAGGCGGTAGTTTCAAGTCTGCCGGAAAGATATAGGCTTCCTATTTACCTGTACTACTCTTCGAACATGACTGTTCAGGAAATAGCTGAAATCCTGCAGATTCCCATAGGAACTGTTAAAAGCCGCATATTTAACGCCAAACGCATATTGAAAAAAGAACTGGAGGCGATAGGATATGACAGATGAAACATTAGATCAAATCTTAAAGCAGGCCCTTGCTCCAGATATTGATGATTCTGAGATTCAAATTCGGAGAAAGGCTGTGATCAAAAAAATGAACATTAAAAAATTAGTAGCAAGCGGACTTGCAGCATGTGCAGTATTATCCCTTATTGTAGCGGGAGGTTATCTCTACAAAGGCTCACAGACAAGCGAAGGTACTGCCTTAATTGCAGCCCCTGAACATGACACGACAAGTACTAATCTCTTTGCCATCACCGCATATGCAGCAGAATTGCCAGAAGGGACAAAGTCAGGGGATGTTATAGGACTTAGATTAGTTGAAGCCGGCTACGGAACTCCCGACTTTTTGGAGGGAAGATTTACAATATCCGGTCAAAACATTGATACGGTAAAAATGACCACAGATAAATGCAATCTTTATACAACTGTTCCAATTCGCCGCGAAGACCCTGATTTTGGGACCGCAGAAAAAGCCATAGCGAATGATCATGAGTTATATGAGCCAATCTATAAAGGTGATCCTGAAACTGACGGTCATGTAGAATACTATGAGCACTCTATAATTGTGGGACAATCCTATGAAGGAGATTATAATGATCAAATGAGTTTTGGAATGTCAGTCCCTAAGAAATTACAGAGCACAAGCGACGATCCAAAGAATGGTTACTGGGAAGATGTAGATCAGGTAAATGGGGCTATTCTTACTGTTGAAGTTATATTTAAGGATGGGAATTCAGAGACTCATCGTTATAAATTGAATACCGGAAAAATATACATACCAGTTGGTCCTGACGATGAACTACAGTGGGATAATCTTACACGCTTTCTCACTGCTGAGGAAGAAGATCATGCTCCATTTGCATATGGGTATTTGATTGAAAAAATGGATTAACGAAACTCATTTTATCAGCAAACAACAATCGTTCATAAACACTGACCAGGCAGAGTTCCTTCCTCTCTTCCTGGTCAGTGTATTTTAAGGCATAGATCTATATCATCTGAAAATGTCGCATAGCCTCCTCTATCGCAATGGACTTCTCTTCTGGACATCCCGGCTGCCTGCTATCCTCGGACTTCGGCTTATTGTAATTCTCCCGCTCTATGATCCCATGCTTCCGCTTTACCTGCGCGATATTCAGATTCGTGACATGAAAACCGTACCTCTCCTGCACCCACGCCTGGATCTCTTCATATGTAGCTTTACTCTCGGCGGCGGTCAGATCCAACTCATCCATATCGACCTGAACGCTGATATGATGCTTTGCTCCGGAGAGTTTGGACAAAAGACATACCGTCTCGACGTGGCAAGTCCCTGGGAACAAGTCCACCAATGCCATCTTCTTTACCCGGTAGCCCGCCTGCTGCAGCGGTACAAGATCGCGCTTCAGGCTGGTTGCCTTACAGGAAATATAGATGATTG
>Ga0256405_10012457_pt1 | contig 10531 bp, 5 predicted proteins | sample RumenRJG_02DNA_FD_189096 | JGI IMG/M metagenome (GOLD analysis project Ga0256405, IMG submission 189096) | Bovine rumen microbial communities from Lethbridge, Alberta, Canada - RJG_02 | ecosystem: Host-associated > Mammals > Digestive system > Stomach > Rumen | place: Canada: Alberta | collected... | reverse complement strand
ATTTCTGCTCTGCTGCCGGATATCAGTGATGGAATATGTCCGTCCCCACATGCGATAAGCATTCAGTTCTGCATTTACCAGCCAGCGGGACCACGGCATCGTATAGAGCGGAGCGACATACATCATCACGGTTTTGAAATAGGATTCAATAATCCCGGTATATCTTCCTGACTGGAAATCTTTGATGTCTCCCCGCTCTGATTCCTGAGACAGCATTGCTTTGATGCTTCCACGTTCGTAAAAGACCATGTAGTCATCGTTTTGCGTCGTCTGGTCCGCAGAAAAGGCATCCAGCATAATGGAAAGATCATCATCCAGGTAATCCCGGAAGAAATCTCTCAGAGTATATGATCCGGAGGCTTTTCTTTCTTCATCGTATTCTGATTCATCCTCAGTAATCTCCGGAGAATCAATCTGGGCAGAGCCAAATGTGCTTATAGGAATCTCAGCTCCGGCGGACGCGGCAATTACAACCGTATTGGATATAGCTGCAAGCTTTATTCTGATCGCGGCTTTACTTTCCATGGGACTGAAAACAGTTAATCCACGCTGATTGAGAAGCAACTCGTACAGTCCGCCGTCTCTATGCGCAATGAACTCCAGCCCTTTCCATGTAATGCTGAACAGAGTCTGAGACTTCCGCTCATTGTTTACCCGCTCTTGGACAACTGATTTTCGAATGTGCTTTTGAGCCAGAGCCTTCCGTATAAAATGAGCTCTCAAAGTATGATCCTGAAACAGCAAGGTCACTGTCTTGGAATTTACCGTCCTCAACAAAGCAATTACAGTTAAGGCATCAAGATACGTATGTGTCATCGGTATTCGCATGATTTTTTCAATCCTTCTCATATTTCCGCCCCTTCGCCACCTGATCTTATGATTGACCGCTCAAATACGGAGAAGCCTCCTTATTCTCTGAGAAAACACAAAGTCGGCAGGGTCAGAAAAATGACTTTTGAAATCGTCATAAAATGTGAGTCTCAGGCCTTTTGATGTGACGGTATAAACAGTTTTAGTGCGTGTTTACGGCAACTAATGTGACTCGTCATCTGCTGCGTCTGCCCACTGATCCAGAAGTATGAATGATTCAGAACGGTTCTTCTTGACTGGTCATATTTCTCCAGAAGTTTATGATATCCGTGTCACTCAGCATCCCGTGGTCCATCGCAGTCACTGTCACATACGTCCCTTCCGGAATCAGGTCTGTAACCTGCGCTGACAAATAGAAATTGCAGTTAAGCGGTGTATCTCCTGCCGGGAGCAGGCGAACGATTGCATCTGTTACGTGCTTTGTTTCGTGATTGTCGTTGTCTATCAAATACATTTTGTTCTCCGGAAGATCACGATAAATGTACAGGTAATGGATGATCTTCTTCTTAAATTTTGAGAAATCATAGCCCTGAAAATCCGGGTCCAGGATAATGGAATAATAGACTGAATCACGATACACTGTACATTTTTCAGGGCCGATTGTACGGCCCTTTCCGCCTCGCACCATACGGTTGTTTCGGCTCCAAAGCATAGGTGTGCGAACGAAGATTGCGTCATCAGTAAGATGAGATTCGACCTGATCCTGAGGAAGTACAACCGTCCGATAGTATCGCTTTTTCTCTGCTTCCGGGTCAGTGCGAAGTTCAACTGCAGGCGGAGCATTGCTGAGTGCATTCAGCTCGTTGCACGCAAAACGCAGTGCGGAAAACACTTCATCTGACAATGACTGCGCACAGGTGAACACCTCAGAGGTGCCGCAGTTGCGGATCATCGACTGCTCAATTTCCCAATCACTTTCAAAAACTTTAAGACGGAATCTCAGGTTATCAGCGATCTTTCGAGCTTTGTGAATGGAAGACGCAACGCACTGCTGTACTGCATCCGCTTCCATTTGCGGAATAGTATGATAAATATATGAGCTCATTCTCCTGCCTTTCCTCCTGATTTATAATCATAGAGAGCCGATCAGTTGCCATCCAACTGAACATATTTCACGTCCTTGGTCACCGGATCTATCAGGCAATAATAATCAAATCCTGCGTTCCTTAGCATTGGCGCATCCTCCTGGTTTCGGAGAACCGCAAGATGCGTCACAATATCGCTGACACCTCGCAGAATGGTTTCACTGCGGATCCGTTGAGCAAGCAAAGCGTCGTGTTCGCTTTCCACAACCGTCACATCATACGTATCTCCGGCCGGCGTGATGAACAGAAACTGGGTCGGAAAACGGGTGAGAATGATTTCCTGAATATTGGCGCTACCTGCGGCAACCAGAATCCAGAAGGCCTTCATCAGCTTCGCCTGAGTCTCTTTCCGGTAATGGGCTGCCCCGACAAACGAAAACGTATCCGCCTGCTCATCGTAGATCAGAATGTGTTTGATGGCCAGCTGGTTAAGGAGATACTCCACTCTGTAGTCTGCAAGTTCACTGGAAAAGAATCTCATAATCTGCTCCTTTGACAGTGTTCCAACCGTCTGAAGAAGAGAAATAATGTTGTCAATTGTATATTTGTAAACCATAATTCATCTCCCCTTCCGCTCAGATATTCACTGCCATCTGCGACTTGATACGCTTCAAGTCATCAGCCGAAGTGGTGATAAGATCATGTTCCTTTTTGCTGGCCTTGATGTTAATAAATATGTGGTTTGAGTTCGCAACCATCAGAGCTTTTGAGGCCTTTCTCTTTCCGGTTGCTGATACGGTTTCCGTCCGTTTCAGCTGTTTCATCTCTGCGCTGGTCAGATCAATGACCTTTGCGACAGCCTCTGCCTCCTTCTTATCCATCGGCAGAAGGAGCTTCGTTTTGCTGTTGTTTATGATTGCAGCGCCTGACTCGTTCTCCAGGACATCGGCCAGATCCTGGGTGGCGCCGATGGCTGAGCCGGCATATCCGCGGATTATCTTGAAGACTTCGACCACAAATTCCGCTGACATTCTGGAGCCTTTCATCAGCTTCCACATCTCATCAATCGCGACAATTTTCCTCTTTGTTCTGTCTGACTGCGCCCGGTCCATAACAAAATCCAGGGCAATAAACATACCGACCGGAAGAAGCTCCTCCGTAAGAGATGACACGTCAATCACGACAAATCTATTGTCAAGGTTCACGTTAGTCGGCTGGTTGAACGATCTCGCCGATCCGGTTACGAAGCGCGACAGCAGATTGTACAGCCGTCTGCCGTCTTCTCCGGACTCTCCCAGGTCTTTATGCAGATCGCCCAGCACCGGCATCTGTTTATATTCGCCGCTTCCGTTTGGATTGATCAGGCTTTTGTTCCTGGATGTAATACCGAATCTTCCATAGGTTTTGACCAGTGTTTCGTCCAGAATCTGCCGCTCCATTGCCGTCATATCCGGAACCAGCAGAGAGAAGAATCGATGCAGCTGCTGGATTTTATTGACCAGAATTGAGCCGCGTGAGCCCTCGGGAACACCGTCTATAATGTCGGAATCGCTGGTGTCTTTCTTACGGATTTCCATGATGTTGATGTTCTGAGCCGAACCCGGAGCAATCTGAATAATCTGCCCGCCAATTGCAGTGCATGCCCTGTAAAATTCAAATCCCTTCAGAGGAGCAATGATATATACCTGGGTGCCCTTCTGTCTCATTCGAAGCAGCATGCAGAGCAAAGTGTATGTTTTCCCGCTTCCGGACGGCCCGAAGATCATCATATTCGCGTTCTGATACTTGGCAGTATCAAACATGTTTACAAAGACGGGTGAGCCGTAACGGGCATTGATTCCGAGAAAAACCCCGCCCCTGTCACAAAGCTCATAAGCGGTGAACGGATAGCAGGAGCCAAGCTGCGAAGCCATCACATTGCGCTTGGATTTGGCATAGATGCCCTTGCAGTACCGCGAGACAGGGAGAGTTGCCACGAACGCTTCACGCTGCTGAAAGGTGCAGCGTTTGAGGTTCATATCATTGCGAATGCAATAGTCCCTCATCTCCCGAAACTTGTCGTTCAGTTCGTCTTCACTGTCTGCGTAGATTGTTATAATCGTGCTGATATAGCAGAAATCATCGCCATTTGCCAGCTGCTGTTTAATGTATAGCCCTGCCTCCAGAGAGGATACAATATCGTCATAATCCGATGCGATATCGTCAGTGTTTTTCTGCTGGATCCGTTTGTTCTTAAGCTCAAACTGCAGTCGCCGATGGATTGATTCTGCGCTTTCCTTATGGATCCAGATATCCACATTGACATCCTCCATGTATCCGAAAAGCACCTGAAGCCAGCCGCCGTAGGCCTGAACCGGGTACGCATTCGACGGCAGATAGGCGTATGTAACGTACTTTTCATCGACAATCATGAAGTTGGGACTCTGGCGTGATTCGATCCGATCCGGAGCTATAAAATCTGTTACCGGAATGCGCATTCCATTAATACTATCGCCGAATTTCTGCTTGTAGTTGAAAAGAATGGCATCTTTCCGATCCTCCCAGAGAAGATAATCGGACTGGGATTTGCAGATCGTAGTAAACAGGGCACTCAGCGTGTAGTCCCGTTCCTCCGAGGAGATCATCACATTTCCGCAGTTTTCCATCGCCAGCTGGAGGCTTCTCCCCTGCTTGTCAAGGTCCCGTTTAATCGCTGTGAAGTCCGGCGACTTATGAAAACCGCCAGCTTCTTCATACGGGAAAGAAACAAAGAACCGTCTCGCGGCTCCCTGTGTCTGACTGATTCTCTCCAGCATTTCGATCTGATCCTGCTGAAGCTTTCTGCATTCTTCGCTGCTTTCCTGCCCCATGCAGGCATTGAGTTCGTCTATAAAGTTTCTGACATTTGAAGGCGTGGATACCACTTTGATGTGAACATCTTTCGGCCAGGTTCGAATCACGCCGCCAAACTGAGCTATAATTGCGTCCTGCTCTGCCGGCGACCGAAGCTCAAAATTGATGGGAGAGAACTCCATCAGCTTCACATATGTTCCGTCTTTTAAAACAACAATATCGTCCCGAATATCCAGAATCGGGAGCAGCTGCTGTGTACTTTCGATGCTTCTGAAGCGCCCGTGGCCTTTGGAATCTGCGTGCCTGTCATCCTCCAAAGCAGTCAGAAGCTCCTGCTCCGGAGTTTTCTCTGCATCGGAAGAAAAGCCGGGAGGGACTCTCTTTTTCTCCGCTTTTCTTCTGGCTTTCTCTTCCCTTACACGGGCACGTGCTTCTGCCCGCTCTTCTATAGTTTTGCCCATATCTCAGACCCTTCCAAAATATTCAGTTGGTTTCAAAATCACTGAGATTTATACTCTCATCCTCAGGTTCATTGTATCCGTCAGAGGAGAATACAAATCGAATATCATTGATATCAGCTTCGGAATTAATCTGTACGTCAAGGTTTTCCTGGTAATTGTCATCCTCATAATCTCCGCTGTCATGCAGGTAATTATCTATGCCGGGGTCAAAACGGAACTCGAAATTATCTCCTTCTACCATCTCTTCTTCATCTCTGCGCAGAGAATCCATGAAGTTCGAATATACTTCAACCATCGTGTCCCGGCCGCTTGCATCATTCTGAAGTGCTTTCACCGGGTCAGTGCCAAGGAGCCTGGGCTTCATGTTATACAAGCAAATCTCACTGTTTTTACGCCATTCAATCAGGCTTTTCATGGCTGTTGAAATCGGGTCCCCGTTATAGCCTACCTGCCCCAGAATGAATCCGGGCGCACAGAGAATGAGGGCTGCTGTGAGCTTTACACTTGCCCCCATGTCAGGCATTACCAGCATAATAAAGAAGACCGCAATGGTACCAAGGAATGCGGTCAGGATCAGCGAGTCAATCAGGTATCTGACTCGAATGGTCATTTGCCCGAGATGCACTCTTGATTCACTGATATAGTTATCAGGTATAAAGTAAACCTGCCTCTTTTCTGTTAGTTCAGCCATTAATACCACCCTCAGCTACAGTTTTTCTGTTTTTAGCAATTGTCAAGTCATCAATTGCCCGAAAAGCGGCCGGCGCAGAACAGGCTACGCCGGCTGCCGGTTTACAATGAAAACAGTTTAAAACGGGTCATATCAACGGTAGATGTTTGCATTGAACATCCCGTTATTGCCATAGTCATACTCGGCATGGCAAAGCAGGTACCCGTCATCACTGTGCCCGTCCTTAATAACACGGACCATTACCTGGGTTCCCACGGTCATTTCATGTCCGAATGCATTCGCGTCCATCCGGACGATTCGAGCAAACAAGTCAAAGGTTGGAAGATACGCAAACATGTTGCGAACTTCACGACCGTCGTCCGTTGTTCTTTTGGAAATCCGCGTAATAATCGCTTTTGTCCTTCCGTTATCCCTCAGGACATGGTACCGTGACTTGGCGTCCTCCAGTTCAATTCGGATCGGATCCAGCGTAATGGAAGACACATTTCCTTTATCATCGGTCTGGACATCAGTCAGCACGGCCAGAAGATCCTGATTTACCCTGTATCCGTCGTGAAGATCCAGATAGAAACGCCTGGTGAGCTGGCGCTGTCGAATTACCACGTCCATTCCTCCGATAAGAACGACAATGGAACTGTTGTTCACAGCGGTTATTTTTGCTGAAACGACATCACCCACCTTGTATCTTGGACGATTCCCGCCAAAGAAATTGCGGCTTTGAAGCTCCATAGCACGGACGCGTGAGCCAAGCAGGACCATATCATCTCCATCCTGCTCATACGCTGTCAGGCAGAAAGGAATCTGTCCTCCGATCATTCGCTGGATAAACCTTCGTTTCTGACGCATGAAGTTGAATCTGTCTATGGACCGTTCAAGGTTGTTGTATTCAACGGGATTGACCGGGCTCACCTTAAACAGCTCATTATAGGGAATGATTACCTTGAAGGACTTCCCCAGCATCACGATAGCAGCAACATCCGTGTACTCTCTCAGGCGGATTTCTTCTACTGCTGCGACCCTATCCGTGAAAATTCTCTGTGTATGGATTGCACTGATCAAGGCGCTCTCATCAGCGATCTGGGCCTGAGTCTGCGCCTGCAGTCGCTCCCGTTCTTCCGCTCTCGCCAGATTGGACCTTCGAGGTCTCTGTGCCTGTACGGACACTGGACTGCTCAGCTCAGCGCTCTCTGCAGGCTGGTCTTCAGATACGATTTCGATATCATAGCCCTCATCGACATCGGAAATATCTTCGGGTTCCGATTCCTCTTCCCCTTCCGTTTCCTGGCTTTCCAGTTCATCCGGATGATCCATTCCGATCTCGGAATCTATTTCCTGAATGGATTCTTCCACAGCTTCCAGGATCGCTTCGTCACCCAACTTTTCATTTTCTGAACTGTTGTCTGCTTCCATTGTGTTTTTTTTCGGCATTTTGGCTCCTTTCCGTCTTATGACATTTGATCTGTATTTTATATGTTGCCTTCTTTTTCTTTGCTCTGCCCGGCAACCGGCCGGACAGAGCATTTGAGCACTTTACTTCTGCCCGTGTTTCTTCTTTCTGGTCACCAGAATTCCCCCAGTCACGCAAGCTGCTGTCAGGCTCATTGCAGTAACTGCAATCCAAAGTCCGGGATTCTGTGTGTCACCGGTCTTACTGTACGGAGTCGAAGTCCTAGTATTCACGAGCTTCAGAGTACCTGATACAGTAAAGTCCTGAGCAATACGGAAGCTGAACCTGTCGGTAACAAGCCCATAACCCTCAGGTGCCTTTACTTCTGTAAAGTAGTACTCTCCGGGACCGGGAGAAACGAAATATACCCGGCCTTTACCGTCTGATACTCCCTGACCGAGGTATCGGTTGCTCGAGTCATAGAACGCAAGCTGAGCACCTGACAGAGGCTTTCCGGCGGCATCAACCTTCTTGATTACGACTGTTCCGAAAGGCACATTTGTAATCCTGCTGTCCCCTTCCACGCTGCCATTTTCCCTGATGGTGAAAGCATACTCTTCATCATTGAGATAATATCCTCCGCAGGTCGCTGTTTCCTTGTAAACATATGATCCTTTTTCCAGCGTATAGAAGTAGATCCGCCCTTTTTGGTCCGTCTTCTGCTTGAAAACCAGTTCTTTATTGCCATTCATCATCTTATATATACTGATTTCACAGTCAGCCAGCGGCGTGCCCGTAATAACATCAGTTTTGGTTATTACAATCGTTCCGCCATGTACGTTAGGAATCTCGGTCTCACCATCAATCGTGCCGTCCTCTCCGACATTGATGATGTACTCGGTAGCCGCCGTAAGATAGCCATCCGGAGCTTTCTGCTCTTTTACGCTGTACTGGTGTCCGGGGAGTGAATTGAAATAGAAATACCCTTCTTCATTTGAAACAACAATCTGAGGCTCAAGAAGGGGTACGGCATCGCTGCTGGTGCTTAGTCCCTTGTCTTCTACTCTGAATTCTGCGCCAGCCAGCCCTTTCCTGCTGCTTGCATCATATTTGAACATCCGCACCAGATGCGGGAACTGGATCATCTGCTCAGCATCATTAATGTCCTTATGCTCTGCAAGCAAAGTCTGGCCTAGCATCAGGCTCTCAAAGACCACTGCCTTTTTCCCGATAATGTTCTTAGCATCAAATCGGAAGACAACATCAACTGTTCCATCCGCCTTATCAGGTGTAAACTCCGTTTCCGCAATGATCGGGCTGCCGTCCGGCTCACGCAGGATTCCCTGGTTCTCACTGTCCATCAGCGTTCCGATCAGCTTATAATGAAGTCCCGGAACAAGATTCCTGTAAGTGACAGTATCAGTAACCTCAACTTCGGTTGAGTCATACTCTAAAGCTGCGGTATGTGACCCGTCTTCGGCTTTTGCACTTGTCCGAATACTTGGGAAATGTAAGCTTTGGTCCTCGTCGGATAGATCCGTATGTTCAGCTACTTTGCGTTCGCCTTGATACAGAGTCTCAAAAGCAACCAGTGTATTGTCCGTCAGGGCTGCCTGGTCAATCTGCTCAGGAGTAATCTGGAATGTCAGCTCAACCTGCCCGCTGGCCTGTTCCGGAGTAAAGGTGCTGGATGCGGTAATATGGTTCGCGTTGCGGTCCCGATAGGCCTGCCCTGTTTTCTTGTCCATTAATGTGCCTTCAAGTACATAAGTGCTACCCGGAATCAGGTTTACATAATTCACTGTATCAGTCAGTGTCAGATTACGGGCAGCTCCGTTTTCCTCAAATGCTCTTGGGTAAGATACGTGTGTGCCGTTTTCTGCCGTCAGTGTCGTTCCAATTTTCGGAAACAGCACCGTCTGGTCAGAATCTTCAATGTCTTTATGCTCTGCGATTTTCTCGTCTTTGTAATATAAGGTCTCAAAAGCGACAATTGTATGCCCCGCCAGAGTCTCACAGTTGTCAACTGTAAATGTTACTTCGATACTGCCATCAGGTTTCTCAGGAGCAAATTGAACCTCAGCCGTAAGCGGTTCGCCGTTCTGATCCAGCAACTCCGTATTTGTAGATTTGTCCATCAGAACAGCAGACAGCTTATAGTCCTCTGTTTTGCACGGTAAGAGGGAGCGATATGTTACGGTGTCAACTATGGTTTGCGTTCCAGCAGCCAGGAACTCCTTCTCTCCGTCCTTTCCAGCAAATACAGTATGGATTTCCAGGATATAGGCTGTCTGATCTTCATCATTCAGATCCTTGTGAGTTGCAATGATCCCAAACTCATTTGATAGATCCTCAAAAGCTACAATGATGCTTCCTTCAAGATCAGAACTGTCTACTGTAAATGTCAGATCAACAGTACCGTCAGCGCTTTCTGCGATAAAATCTCTGCTTGCAGATATCCGGCTTCCATCTGAGCGAAGGATTTCGGTACCACTGGCCTTATCTACCAGAACACCGGAGACCGTATAAGTATTACCTTCCTTCAGATTGTGAAATACTACCGTGTCTGTCAGTGTTACGGTCTCTCCAGACGGAACCACATGAGTTCCTGTGTCAGTCAGAAGCGTGGTTGCGATTTCAGGTATCCGGATCGTCTGATCCTCATCGTTGATATCTTCATGGACGGATACCAGCGTCACTTCATTTCTAAGCTGCTCAAAGGCAACCAGAGTTGAATTTTTCAGGTCTGAAGCATCAAATACAAATGTAACATCGACTGAACCTGCTGACGCTGACGCTTCGAAAGTACTGGTTGCGGTGACTGTATCTCCATGTCGGTCTTTCACAGGCCTTCCGGTTTTCTTGTCCATCAGCGTTCCGGTTACCGTATACGTTTTTCCAGGGAGGAGGTTCTCATACATAACCGTGTCAATAATCGTAATCCGGTTGTCCGCCAGCATTTCATGACTGCCGTCCTCGCTGTGAGCCAGAGTCCAGATTTTGGGAAGTGTAACCGTCTGGCCGGCATCTTCCAGATCCTTGTGTTCAGCAATGACCTCTCCGTCTGAGGTCAGGGATTCATATACAACCAGGGTGTGTCCTGCAAGATCGGACAGATCCGCCTCAAAGGTGACCGTCTCGGATCCGTCTTTCGCTTCAGGGATAAAGCTGACAGTACTGGTTATAGGATTGCCTTCTGGGTCAAGTGCAGGCTCACCGCTTGCCTTATCTATTAATGTTCCGGTTAAGCTGTACTCCTTGCCCG
>Ga0256405_10012456_pt1 | contig 10532 bp, 9 predicted proteins | sample RumenRJG_02DNA_FD_189096 | JGI IMG/M metagenome (GOLD analysis project Ga0256405, IMG submission 189096) | Bovine rumen microbial communities from Lethbridge, Alberta, Canada - RJG_02 | ecosystem: Host-associated > Mammals > Digestive system > Stomach > Rumen | place: Canada: Alberta | collected... | reverse complement strand
CCCGGGGACCTCACCTCCCCGGTCTCCTCCTCCTGTCCCCTCTCGGAGAGCGACTTTGTGCGCGGGGGCTTTACCTACGCGGCGCTCGGGCATATCCACAAGTCCCCCGGCATCAAGCGCATCGGCTCCACCTGGTTCGGGTACAGCGGCTCGCCGGAGGGGCGGAGCTTTGACGAGTGCGGCGAGCGCGGCGCCTGCTACGCCGAGATCGACCTTACAAACGAAGTCAGCGTCTCCTTTGTCCCCTTCTCCCGCCGCATCTACCGGAAGGAGGTCTGCGACCTCACCGGCTGCCGGACTGACGCGGAGGCCTCTCACCGGATCCTCGGCCTCTTTGAACGGGAAAAGCTCGGCAAAAACGTGATCCTCCGCCTCACCCTGACCGGGTCCTGCGCGCCCGGGGTCTCCCCGCGCGCGGCGGACCTTGCGGACCGGGTCTTCTCGCTCGAACTGCGGGACGAGACCTCGCCGGTCTTTGACGGCGCGCTGCTCGAGCAGGACCTCACCCTGCGCGGCGCGCTCTACCGCACCCTCCTGCCGGAGCTGCGCTCGGACGATCCCAAGGTGCGGCAAACGGCGGCGGACGCGCTCCGCTTCGGGCTGACGGCGCTGGACGGCGGCGTGCCCGCCGATCTCTGAAAGGAGCTCCTTTTATGCAGATAGAAGAACTCTATATCGAACGCTTTGCCGGGCTCTCCGACCTCGCTCTCTCCTTTTCCGGGGGGCTGAACCTGATCGAGGGGAAAAACGAAAGCGGAAAAAGCTCGATCGTCGGCTTCCTGAAATTCCTCTTTTACGGCGTCTCCGCCAGGGGGACGGACGGCGCGGAGCTCTCGGAGCGCGCGCGGATCCTGCCTCCCGACGCCGCAAGCGTCGGCGGCTGGGCGACCGTGCGCACGGCGGATCGGCGCCTCACGGTGCGCCGCTCCCTCTCCGTCAGCCGCGCCGGCGCGCGGGAGACCGCCCGGGACGTGAAGGAGATCCTCGACGCCGACACCGGCGAGCTGCTCTTCTCCGGCGAGGAGCCGGGGGAGATCCTCTTCGGCGTCAGCGCAAAGCTCTTCAAAAACACCGCGCTCTTTTCCCAGATGGCGGACGCCGCGCCCGAGCGGGGCGAGGTCTCCGACGCGATCGGGAACATCCTCTTCTCCGGCGACGAGGGCACCGACGTCCGCCGGGCGCAGAAGACGCTCGACGAGCTGCGCGTCCGTCTGCTCTACAAAAACGGCAAGGGCGGCGAGATCTTTGACCTCCGGGAGGAAAAAACCCGGCTGGAAGTCCTTCTCCGTGAAGCGGAGGACTCCAACCGCGGCGTGATCGCCACCGAGGGAGAGCTCGACTCCCGGCGGGAAAAGCTGACCGTGCTGGAGCGGCAGGAGCGCGAGATGGCCGAGCGGACCGAGGCGGCAAAGCTGCGGCTGGAGCTTGCCCGCCGCGCGGAAAAAGAAGAAAAGGAAGCCGCCCTCGCGCAAAACCGCGCCTCGCTTGCCGCCCTCTTCCCGGACGGGCGCCGCCCCGACCCCGGCGAGCTGCTTGCGGCGCGCCGCATTGCGCCCCAGCTCCCCCTGCGGGAGGCGGAACGGCGGGAGGCGGAGAGCGCCGAGCGGGAGATCGGCGCCGAGCTCGCCGCCCTCCCCTCCGTCGGAGAGAACGAGGCGGAGATCGAAGCGGCGGGCGGCGCCGAGCGCGCCCGCAGCGAGCATGAATTTTTGAGAAAAAAGAAGCGGACAAACCGCCTCTTTGCGATCCTGTTCGCCCTCTTCGGCGGCGCGGCGCTCGCCTTCGGGCTCCTGGCGGCCGCCTCGCTCCTGCCCTTTCTCGCAGAGCCCGCCTCCGCCGAGATCGGCCGTCCCGTCGCCATCCTCGGCGGGATGCTGCTGCTCTTTTCCGCCTTTTACCTGATCGGCGCGATCCGCGCCGCGAAAAAGGCCCGCGCCCTGCGCGCCCGCATCTGCGGGACGTGCGCGGAGCGGGAGTTCGCCGCCCGGATGGAGGACTACCTTGACAACGCGCGCGCCCTGCGCGACAAACGCCTCGCCGCCGCGGCGGCAAAAGCGAAGACCGACGCCGCCTCCGACGCCCTCGACGCCGTGACCGCCGACGCGCGGAGGCTGCTCGCCCGCCTCTCGCCCGATCCCGCGGAGGAGGCGGAAGCCCTCCCGCTCGCCGAAGCGCTGGAGCGCGCGGCGGACGCGGCGGACGAACGCAGACAGCAGGCCGTCCGGCTCGACGCGGAGGCGGACGCGCTCCGCGCCCGGATCGGGGAACTCGCCCGCGGGATCGGAGAAAAGGACGCGGACGAGCTCCGCGCCCGGCTCGACGCCCTCGCCCTCCCGCCGGAGGACCCCTCCCAGACGGTCGCATCCCTCGAGCAGGGGGTGGACTTTTACCGCCGGCAGGCGGAGCTGCAGCGCGAGGAGATCCACAAACGGGAGCTTGCCCTCGTGGAGCTGCGCGCCCGCTCGCACGACCCCTTCGCCGTCTCCGGTCAGCTCTTTGAAACGGAGACGAAGCTCGCCGCCGCCGAGCGGCGCCGCCGCGCCTGTGAGCGCGCCATCGAGGCGCTCTCCGAGGCCGGCAGGGAGATCCGCGGCGGCGTCGCCCCTTCCCTCTCCGCGGGCGCCTGCGAGCGCCTCGCCGCCGTAACGGGCGGGCGCTATGACGCCCTCTCCGTCGCAAGCGACCTCTCCGTCTCCCACAACGGGAGGACCGGCGCGCACAGCCTCGAGCAGTTCAGCGCCGGGACGCGCGACCTCGCCTATCTCTCCCTCCGCCTCGCCCTCGTCGACCTGCTCTTTGTGAAGGAAAAACCGCCCCTCCTGCTCGACGAAACGCTCGCCTATCAGGACGCGGAACGCACCCGCCTCGCCCTCGCCCTCCTCGCGCGGGAAGGGGAGCGCGGCGTGCAGTCCCTGCTCTTTACCTGCCGCGGGGAGGAATCCGCCGCCGGCGCCGGCGTCCCCATGACGAGGATCACCCTGGAGAAAAAATAACCTTCTTTTCTGAAAAAAAGGCAAAAGTCTTCCTTTTCTGAAGAAAAGGAAGCGAAAAGACTTTTTGAAAAGGGGAAAAAATCAGGGTCAGCGAACTCAAAGCAAACCAAATACAAAAGCCGGTCCGTTACGGAATGGACCGGCTTTTTGCTCGGGCAAGGGAAAGCGCGTACATGGCGGATCAAATCCCCCACACACAAAAATCAATGCGTAAACAAAACAAAAACGCGATCCGGCGCGCCAGGTGACAGGCCACCTCCGCGCCTGGGGAGCGGGAAAGGGCTCCCTCCCCGTAGCCCGATCCCCCGTCCCGAATGGCTCCCTCCCGAGGGCCCGATCCCCCAAAAATCCTTACGGATTTTTCCGGGAACCCCGGTTTGGCTCCCTCTTGAGGGAGCTGGCGCCCGCAGGGCGACTGAAGGAGTCAGGAGAGAAAGGCAAAAAGCAGGAGAAAAAACAGGGAGACGAAACTCCTTCCGTCAAAACTTCGTTTTGACACCTCCCTCAGGAGGGAGGCTAACGGGGACTCTTTCCGCGGCGAGGTTTTTATGCCGCGCGTCTAAAGACCCGCGGCGTTCCCCGCCCTACAAGGAGAAACGGGGGGTGACGCAGCGCAAACCGAAAAACGCCCGGGCCGTATCGGGCGTTTTTCGACCCGAGGGAGGAAATGAATACACTCCCCCGAGCGAAAGAAAAAAGCCGGGCATCCGTACCGGGCGGCTTTTGGAGAAGGAGCGTCTTTGTTTGCACTTTCCCTGCTCCCTGTCCCTTCAAAAAGTCTTTTGCCTACTTTTCTTCAGAAAAGTACGGCGGCTTTTGGAGAAGGAGTTGCTGTGATTACGCTTTCTTTGCTCCCTGTCCCTTCAAAAAGTCTTTTGCTTCCTTTTCTTCAGAAAAGGAAGTGCCGTACCTTTCTTCAGAAAAGTACGGGAGCTTTTTCAATTTTTTTCCCGCGGGGCGCAACCTTTTGGCCTTTTCCGGTGTTATAATAATTGATGAAGGAGGTCAGCCTGTATGTTTTTCACCTTTTTGCCTGTTTTCCTCGGCGCGATCGGCGAGGAGGAGTTTGAAGCGCTGTTTTCCGGCTATCGCGGCAGGATGCTCGCGGTCGCCCGTTCCGTCCTGCACGACCTGCAGGAGGCGGAGGACGCGGTGCAGACCGCCTTCCTCGCCGTTTACCGCCAGCGCGCCCGGCTCTGCTTCTCCTCCGATGAGCAGAAAAAGATCTATCTCTGCAAATGCGCCAAAAGCGCCGCGCTCAATCTCCTGCGCAAGCGGGAGGAGGCGGTCTCCCTGCCGGACGAGGATCTGGCCGCCGCGACAGACGGCGGATCTGCCGAGATCTTTGAGGAACGCGCCCGGTACGGGGATCTCATCGCCGCCGTGCGCGCCCTGCCCCCCGCCTACCGCGACGCGCTGACCCTGCGCTATCTCTATGATATGAAGGTAAGCGACGTGGCGCTCTCCCTCTCCCTCCCCCTCAACACCGTGAAATCCCATCTCAAACGCGGGCGGGAGCTGCTGCGCCGCGCGCTGGAAAAGGAGGGATCCCGATGAAAAAGGAAAGGATCGAACGGCTGAAAGCCGCGCTGCTCACCGTGGAACGGGAGGAGCTTGCCCGCTTTGAGGCGCTGCCCGAGCCCGCCGTCTCGCCGGATTTTGCCGAGCGGTTCGTCGCGCGCCTAAACGAAAAGCCGGAGAAGCGCCCCGCCCGTCCCTTCCCTCTCCGGCGGCTGATCGCCCCCGTCGCCGCCGCGCTCGCCCTTGCGTTCCTCTTCATCGTTCCCGTCTCCGCGGACGGCAGAACGCTCGCCGGGGTGGTGAAAGCGCTTATCTTCCCCGCGGAAGAGATCAAAACGATCTATACGCTGGATCTGCCGGAAAACTATATTAAGACAAACCGGAAGGAGTCGCCGACCCGCGTTGCAACCTTGTGGAAATCGGAAAACGGGAATGTCCGTTTTGTTCAAAGTCTCCTCAATCAATCGGGTATGGACAAGATCAAAGACTCTTATCTGACCGCTGTGATCGGCGAGCAGCTTTATTATCACAAGTTTTTAGAAGCAAATCAAGCCTACCAGATTCTTTGGCAAACAGAGGAATACGACTTTGATCTGATGGTTTTCGGCCAGAAAGATCCAAATGTCTGTTTCCCCCTGCTGAGGTTGCTCCGCGTCGAGCGGGATTACACCGGTGAAACCCCGATCCCAGAACCCGAGACAGAGACATCTCCCGTTTCCTCCGTCCTCGACTATATCGCAACCGTTTATACTTTGGATATTCCAAACAAAGATCGCCTTGTAAAGAAAAGCAACGCCTCCACTTCGTTCTTCTGGGTCTGGAAAACGACGGAGGGAAAGACCGTCTCCTTCACACAGACGCTCTCCCGCTCCGCCTCGTTCTATGAACGCCGGAAAAAGGAAGGCGAGGAGATCGTCCGGGACGGCCACTCCTACTACTTTGTTCAAAAGGAGAACGAAAGCGGCTATCACGTCTTTTGGGATACGGGAGAGTACGGCTTTGAGCTTTTCCTGGAAGGTGAGACCGACAAAGAGACGTATTTCGCGCTCATTCAGACGCTCCATATAGACGTGCCGCCTCCGCAAAAAGAGGACGCCTTTTTCCGCTTCACTCAACCGAACGGCGACTATTACATCGCTCAATACATCGGGAGCGAAGACGATCCGAAGATCCCCGCCTTCTACCGCGGATTACCGGTCTCGGTGATCGACATCCACAGTTTCCAGAATTGTACCTTTTTGACAACGATCCACATTCCTGCCAGCATCCAACAGATCCAGTTCGTGGCGTTTGAGGGCTGCGTGAATCTGAAAAACGTTACGCTCGAAAAACGCGCCACGATCGCAAACAACGCCTTCCGCGGGTGTAACGCGATCGAAAATGTCACCTGTTCGCAACACAATCTCAGTTCTTTTCCAAAGGAAAATCTTAAAAACCTCAAACTTCTGCCTGATCGCCCGAACGATTTCGTTTCGAACGACTTCGTTTCCTTCCGGGACTGCCCCAATCTGCGGAGCCTGGAGATCGGTGAAGGCTTCACTTCGATCTCCCGTTCCGGGATCCATGGATATCCGCTGCTGGAAGAGATCAAACTGCCGCAAAGCTTGAAAAAGATCGACCAATCCGCGCTTCAATCCTGCAAAAACCTAAAGGAGATCATCCTGCCGGACGGGCTGGAGGAGATCGGCGTCCACGCCTTTCAAAACTGCGAAAAGCTGGAAACGGTCACGATCCCGAAAAGCGTGACCAAGATCGGCTCCGGGGTATTCACCGGTTGTATCTCCCTGCGGGAGATCAACGTAGACCCGGAGAACCCTGTCTACTCGTCGGTGGACGGCGTGCTGTTTACCAAAGACGGGAAAGAGCTTGTGCAATATCCGGAAGGGAAGACCGGCGCCTACCGGATCCCCGACGGGACGGAAAAGGTCTCGCCCTCCGCTTTCCGGTCCTGCGCCGGGCTGACCGAGATCACTCTCCCCGCCGGGGGGGAATGGCTGGCAACAAAGGGAAAGGAATACGTTTTTACTCTCTTCCATGATTGCTCCGCCCTGCGCGCCGTGTGGATCGACGGGGACGATCCCCAGATCCGCTCGGTCGACGGCGTCCTCTTCACAAAAGACGGGACCACGCTCCTCTGCTATCCTGCCGGACGGGAGGGAGCGTACGAGATCCCGGACGGCGTAACGGCGATCGCGTTCGGCGCTTTTATAGGCTCCCGCAATCTCACCGCGGTCACTCTCCCCGGGACCGTGACCGAGATCCGCATTTTCGCATTCCAAAAATGCACCTCTCTGACGAGTCTCCATATCCCCTACAGCGTGACCCTGATCTCCGGCACCGCCTTTTATGGCTGCGACAATCTGACCGCCTTCTCCTACGACGGCACGCTCGCCGAATGGAACACGATCCAGGCGAAAATGGACGGGATCCCCGCCCAGTATATCCTGACCGCCGCCGACGGGACCAAGGACTTCCGGCGGCCGCGGCCGGGACAAACGACAACCGCCGCGGCGCCGGAGACCGCCGCGGCGCCGGAGACCGCCGCGGCGCCGGAGACCGCCGCCGGAACCGCCGCGGGTCTTTAGACGCGCGGCATCAAATACCGCCGCGCCCTGACCGGCGCGGCCGCGCCGGGAGAAAAGAACGCGCCCGCAAATAAGGTGAGCCGCTCCTCTCTGCGGTCAAGGAACACAAAAAAGTCCGGTCGGACCGTGTCCGACCGGACTTTTTTTACGGATCTTGCGGGAGATCACTCCGCCTTCTCTTCAGCGGGGGCTTCGGTCTTCGGCTCTTCGGCTTTCGGCTCTTCGGCCTTCGGCTCCTCCTTGACCTCTTCCTTTGCCGCTTCCGCCTTGGGAGCCGCCTTCTTTCTCGGGGCGGACTTCTTCTTGGCGGGGGCCTTTTTCTCTTCCTTCACCGGCTCCTCAAAGAGCTTGAGCAGCGCCATCTCGGCAGCGTCGCCGCGGCGGGCGCCCAGACGGTAAAGCTGGGTATAACCGCCGTTGCGGTTTGCGTACTTCGCGGCGATCTCGCCGAACACCTTGGAGACAACGTCCTCTTCGGTGATGAACGCCATCGCGGCGCGGCGGGCAGCCAGCGTGTTCTTTTTGCCGAGGGTGATCATCTTTTCCGCCAGGGGAGCGATCTCTTTTGCTCTCGTGACGGTCGTTTTAATGCTTCCGTTCTTCAGCAGCAGGGTGACCTGGCCTCTGAGCATCGCTCTTCTGTGGTCGGTCTTTCTGCCGAGTTTCCTGGTACCGGGCATGTTCGGTATCCCTCCTAATCGTTAAATTGTGTCAGCCTCACTCTTCCTCGCGCTTCAGTTCAAGGCCGAGGGAGTGGAGCTTCTGGATCACTTCTTCCAGAGATTTTTTGCCGAGGTTGCGGACTTTGATCATATCCTCCTCGGTCCGGTTGGTCAGATCTTCGACCGTGTCGATGCCGGCGCGCTTCAGACAGTTGAAGCTGCGGACCGACATATCAAGGTCCTCAATGGTCATCTCAAGGACTTTTTCCTTCTTGGTCTCTTCGCGCTCGACCATGATCTCCGTACCCTTCGCCGTATCGGACATATCGACGAACAGGTTGAGATGCTCGTTGAGGATCTTGGCTGCGAGAGATACCGCTTCCTTTGCCGTGATCGTACCGTTGGTCGTCACGTTGACCGTGAGCTTGTCATAGTCGGTGATGTTGCCGACACGGGTGTTCTCCACCTCGTAGCTGGCGGCGTACACGGGCGTGAAGATCGAATCGGTGAAGATCATCCCGAGCGGGATCCCGGCGCCCTGTCCGGCGTTTGCCAGATAGGTCTGCTTGTTCTTCTCGCCGGAGACGTATCCTCTGCCGTGGTCGAAGGTCAGCTCCATGTAGAAATGCGCGTTTTCGCACACGCTGGCCAGATGCTGCTCAGGGTTCAGGATCTCGATATCCGAGTCGCACAGGATATCCCCCGCTTTGACGTCCATCGGACCGTTCACGTCGATGTAGACGGTCTTCGGCGCCTGGGAGTAGAGCTTGGCGACGATCCCTTTTACGTTGAGGACGATCTCGGTGACGTCCTCCTTGACGCCGGGGATCGTGGAGATCTCGTGGAGTATACCGTCGATCTTGATGGACGTGACGGCAACGCCGGGCAGAGAGCTGAGCAGTACCCGGCGCAGAGAGTTGCCGAGGGTCGTGCCGTAGCCGCGTTCCAGCGGCTCGACCACGAATTTCCCGACCTTGCCCTCTTCTCCGATATCCTCGGACGAAATGTTCGGCTTCTCTATTTCTATCATAATATCCTCCATTTTCTTTCAGTTCGCCGGCAGCAGCGTAAGCTGCCGGAGCCCGCGGCGCGCGGAGCTCCTCTTCTCGACGTCCGCCGGAAGGATCCGGCAACAAGGGGCATTACTTGGAATAGAGCTCGACGATCAGCTGCTCGTTGAACGGGAAGTCCACGTCCTCACGGGTCGGGACCGCGTTCACCTTGCAGGAGACGTTCTCCACGTTGATATCAAGCCACTTCGGCGCGTTTTTGCCGTCGAAGCCTTCGAGAAGCGTTTTGAATTTTTCCTTGCCGCGGCTGGACTCGCGGAGAGCCACCACGTCGCCGGGACGGACGAGGATGGACGCAACGTCCGCTCTCTTGCCGTTGAGCGTGAAGTGGCCGTGGTTGATCAGCTGACGCGCTTCCTTGCGGCTGGAGGCGACGCCCATCTTGTAGACGACGTTGTCCAGACGGGTCTCGAGGATGGTCAGGAGGTTTTCGCCGGTCATGCCTTCCTTCTTGGTCGCCATCTCGTAATAGTTCCGGAACTGACGCTCCAGAACGCCGTAGTATCTCTTGGCTTTCTGCTTTTCGCGGAGCTGGAGGCCGTACTCGCCGACCTTCTTACGGGCGGTGCCGTGCGGGCCGGGCGTGCCGGACTTCTCCCTGACGATCAGGGGGCAATGCGCGGAAGTGCAGCGCTCGCCCTTGAGGAAGAGCTTCGTCCCCTCTCTGCGGCAGAGTCTGCAAGCAGGTCCTGTATATCTTGCCATTGTTTTCGTTCCTCCGTTTCATTAAACACGTCTGCGCTTGGGCGGACGGCAGCCGTTGTGCGGGATGGGAGTGACGTCCTTGATCATCACGACCTGGAGACCGACGTTCTCCAGCGCGCGGATCGCGGACTCGCGTCCGGAGCCGGGGCCCTTGACGTAGACCTCGACCGTCTTCATGCCGTTGTCAACGGCGATCTTGCCCGCGGTCTCCGCCGCCATCTGAGCGGCGTAGGGGGTGGACTTCCTCGATCCCTTGAAACCGAGCTCGCCGGCGGACGCCCAGGATACGGCGTTGCCGAAGGTGTCGGTCACGGTGACGATGGTGTTGTTGAAAGAAGCCTGGATGTGGACCGCGCCCTTTTCGATATTCTTGCGGTCGCGGCGTTTTTTGATCACTCTTTTCGCGGTGCTTGTCGTTTTAGCCATTTTGCGCGTCCCCCCTTACTTCTTCTTGTTGGCGATGGTCTTCGCCGGGCCTTTTCTGGTCCTCGCGTTGGTCTTGGTGCGCTGCCCTCTGACCGGCAGACCGCGTCTGTGCATCATGCCGCGATAGCAGTTGATCTCAACAAGACGCTTGATGTTCAGCGCAACGTCACGGCGGAGATCGCCCTCCACAACGTAGGATTCGATCTCGTCACGGAGCTTCGCGACCTCGTCCTCGGTCAGATCCTTTGCGCGGGTGTCGGGGTTGACGCCCGTCTTCGCCAGGATGTCCTTCGAGCTCTTCGGCCCGATCCCGTAGATATAGGTAAGTGCTGCTTCCACTCTCTTGTTGTTGGGAAGGTCTACACCGGCAATACGTGCCATATTCTTACTCTTCCTTTCTTTCGATTAGCCCTGTCTTTGTTTGTGCTTGGGGTTTTCGCAAATGCACATCACCTTGCCGTGGCGCTTGATGATCTTGCATTTTTCGCAGATTTTCTTGACGGACGGTCTTACTTTCATTTCGTTTTTCCTTTCCGTTTTCCGTTATTTCATGCGCCAGGTGATGCGCCC
>Ga0256405_10012455_pt1 | contig 10532 bp, 8 predicted proteins | sample RumenRJG_02DNA_FD_189096 | JGI IMG/M metagenome (GOLD analysis project Ga0256405, IMG submission 189096) | Bovine rumen microbial communities from Lethbridge, Alberta, Canada - RJG_02 | ecosystem: Host-associated > Mammals > Digestive system > Stomach > Rumen | place: Canada: Alberta | collected... | reverse complement strand
CCCCCCATGATGACCAGGTGACCGACGAACCAAAGAGGCAGCACAAAGACCGCCCGCACTGCCAGGGGCAGATGCAGGATCCATTCTCTTACCGGACCGCCTTTTTCTGCGGTGTCTTTTTGTCTGTCCTCGTCCGTCTGCGCGCCGGTATCCTGATCGTTCTCCAGATTGACATACTGGATCTGCGGCTGCGTGTTCATGTCCTGCTGCAGCAGATCCGCGGGATCATCGAAGGATGCGTCGACCGCCGCGCCGGACGCTGCGATCGTTGCCGCGACCGCAGCCGCCACTTTTTTCTTATTGTCCATCGCTACGCACTTTATTGTCTAAGACTCTTTTTTGAAAACGTCCAGCAGGATCCCCAGATTCTTCGGGTGCAGCATCTGCGCGTGCTCCTGGCTTTCCCAGATCTCAGGATACTTCTCGACGACACCGTTGATCTCCGCAAAAAGGATCTCCAGATCTCCGGCGGACATTCCAAACTGTTTCGCATGCTCCTCGTATTTTTCCGGTGCGGAAGCGACCTGCTCTGCCATCTTCTTATAGGCCTTTGCGTATTCTTCGTGGGTCATGCCCTCGATGATCTCCAGTTCCGGATGCTGTTCTTCAGCAGCAGTCGCCTGGCTGAATATATTCTCCATCATTTCTGTTACTGCTTCCGGCTTCATCGATCTCTTCTGGATCAGCTCAGCCAACCTGCCCATCGATTCCTGTTCTTCTGGAGCGAGACTTTCGTATACTTTCTTGATCTCTTCAGCTTTCTTTTTCACTCTTTTGTTTCTCCTTTCAGACATACATACCTTTTTCACATATTACAATCAGTATAACGATTCACAACGGTGAATTCAAGTTCAAAACAATATAAAGGAGGCTGCTTACGCAGCCTCCACACCCCCTCAATTAGTTCTGTTTGTGCAGTTGCCCGCTAGTTCAGGATCGCCTCTTCCGTCTCCTTGTCGAAGACATGGATCCTCGTCGGGTCTACTGCGAGAGTTACCATAGAACCGGTCGGTGCCACGATGCTGGAAGGTACCTTCGCGATCATTTTGGCGCCGGCATAATTGAAATAGAGGAATGTTTCGGAACCCATCATCTCGTCCAGATCGACTTCTGCCGTCAGAGTATTGGTTCCGCCAAGGTTTTCTTTTTCGCCCAGCAGGTGTTCCGGGCGGATCCCCATGACGACTTCCTTGCCGACATAAGGTGCCAGCTCTTCTCTGCTGCAGGGGACCTTCGTATCTCCAAAAGCGATCGCATAACCTGTGTCTGTCTTCTCAACGACTGCGTCGACGAAGTTCATCTGCGGAGAGCCGATGAAGCCGGCGACGAACAGGTTGCAGGGCTTATGGTACAGGGTCTGCGGTGTGTCGAACTGCTGTATGATGCCGTCCTTCATGACACAGATCCGGTCGCCCATGGTCATCGCTTCTGTCTGATCGTGGGTAACGTAGACGAATGTCGTCTCCAGCTGCTTATGCAGTTTGGAGATCTGGCTTCTCATCTCTGTTCTGAGCTTCGCGTCCAGGTTGGACAGCGGCTCGTCCAGGAGAAATACCTCCGGATTTCTGACCATCGCCCGTCCCAGAGCGACACGCTGCCTCTGTCCGCCGGACAGTGCCTTCGGCTTCCGGTTCAGATATTCCGTCAGGCCGAGGATCTTCGCTGCCTCCTGGACTTTGCGATCGATCTCATCCTTCGGGACTTTCTGGAGAGTCAGCGCGAATGCCATGTTCTTATAGACCGTCATATGCGGATACAGCGCATAGTTCTGAAATACCATGGCGATATCCCGATCCTTCGGCGCTATCGCGTTCATTCTCTGCTCTCCGATATACAGATCTCCCTCGGAGATGCCTTCCAGGCCCGCGATCATGCGCAGCGTCGTGGATTTACCGCAGCCGGACGGACCGACCAGAACGACGAACTCCTTGTCACGGATCTCCAGATTCAGATCCGGTATGACCGTGACTCCGTTATCATATGTTTTGACCACATTCTTAAATGTAATTCCAGCCATCTTAGTCCTCCTGTTATTCCTTGACGCCGCCCAGCGTTACGCCTGCAATGATATATCTGGACAGCAGAATGTATACGATGATGATCGGCAGGATCGCCAGCAGGATCACCATATAGACCTTGCCCATGTCGAACTTCATGAAGTCCGCGCTTCTCAGGGCCGCGATCAGGATCGGCAGCGTCTTCTTGCTGTTGTCCGTGATGACCAGCGCGGGGATAAAGAAGTTGTTCCATGTCGTGACGAAGGTGAAGATCGCCTGCACGGCGATCGCCGGTTTCATGATCGGAAGAACGATCCGGTTGAAGGTCCGGAATTCATTGCTCCCGTCGATCCTTGCGGCTTCCACAAGTTCCAGAGGCAGGCTCGACTGCATGTAGCTGTACATGAAGTAGAAGACTGCCGGCGCCGCCACCGACGGCAGGAACAGCGGCCAGAGGGTATTCATCAGGCCCATTCCGGTGATCAGGCGAATGAATCCCAGCGCTGATACCTGGGTCGGCATGACCAGGATCAGCATGATGAAGATGAACGCCGGCCGTTTCAGCTTGAACTCATACGCGTATAGCCCATATGCCGTCAGCGCCGAGAAATACGTTGCCAGCGCTGCTGCCGCCGCCGAAACGATCAGACTGTTCTTGATACCGGACAGTACCGGAATGTTCGCGTCGTTGGCGACATTATGGAAGTTGACGAAAAATGATTTGCCCGGCAGGAAGGAAAATCCCTGCTGGATCTGGGAATGGTTCCTCGTCGCGTTGATAATCAGAATATAGAAGAAGAACAGGCACAGGAAGGCCAGGATGATCAGGACCACATAAGCCAGAATGGTCCTTCCGTAGGAAGTACGTTTCTCTTCCATTTTTTACGCCCTCCCTTCTGCGGCTGTTACCGCGCCGCGTTTTCTTTGTTTTTTCTGATCTTTGCCCCTCTTTCTCCGCCTTGCGGCCTTTTCGTCCTCCGGATTCATCGCGAAGTAGATGACCAGACAGAGGATGGCGCATATGATGAACAGTATGACGGATACAGCGCCTGCCATACCGAAGTTTTTGCTGTATAAGTGATTGTTCAGGAACATGATGACCGTTTCTGTCGTCCGGTCCGGTGCTCCCTTGCCGTTGGTCAGGATCTGCGGGACATCGAACATCTGCAGACCGCCGATCATGGATGTGATCAGTACATAGACCAGGATCGGCCGGATCATCGGCAACGTGATCTTAAAGAATGTTTGTGTCGAGGTACAACCGTCCAGTTCCGCTGCTTCGAAAAGCGAAGGGCTGATCCCCATGACCGCTGCCATAAGCAGGATCGTTGTATTACCGAACCACATCAGGAAGTTCATCAATCCGACCAGTCCTCTGGCTCCCCATACAGATGAGAGGAAGCGGAACGGTTCATCGATGATCCCCGCGGACATCAGGAATGCGTTCACCGGCCCGTTCGTGGAAAACAGGGCGAAGAACAGCATCGCGAACGCGCTTGCCATGATCAGATTCGGCATGTAGATAACGACTTTGAAAAACTGTTTTCCCCTGATCCTCAGGCGGACATCGGTAAACCACGCCGCCAGCAGCAGGGAGATCACGATCTGCGGGACGAAGCCCAGCAGCCACATGATCACGGTATTCCCCATATATTTCGGGAAGTCACTGGCGAACAGCGTCTGGTAGTTCTCGAGACCCACGGGATTTGGTCCTATGATCGTCAGCCCTGATCTGTAATACTCGAAGAAACTGTAATAGAACGTCGAGATCATCGGAACGAGCTGGAATATGAAGAATGCGATGAAGAACGGTAAAATGAAGATGTACCCCCATTTCGCGTAACTCACATCATTATTTCGTTTGCTGCCCAGTCTTTGCATGATGAGAAGCCTCCAGGTTCATGAATTATCCGGATAAAAAGGGTGGCAGCACCGCCGCCACCCTTTGCCTAGTAATCCCAATACTTATCTTACTGCTTATTCAGGCCAGTTGACCGTCTCGAGTTCAGGATACTTTTCTTTGATCGCGGTCTCGAAGTTAGCCTTTGCCTTATCTTCGTCTACCTTGCCATCGTAGTAATCCTTGAATGCGGTCTGCATTCCTTCATTGATACCCTGGTCATACGGGCCAGCGTTGCTCATGTCGATCTTCGGAGCAGCCTCTGCGAACAGAGCGATGTGGTTCTGTCCACCCAGGAAGTCGGAACCGAAGTCCGGATCGTCAGCCAGTTCCTGCATAGCAGTCTGGTTGTTGGTGTAATCCTGTGTGTCGACGGTGATCTGCTTCATGATGTCCTTATCACATGTCAGCTTTCTCATGACGTCAGCAACCAGTGTCGGGTTGTCCGTTCCGGTCGCGCCGCAGATCCATGTGCCGCCCCAGTACCAGCTTGCCGGTCCCTGGCAGACAGCGTAGTCACCGTAGATACCATTGCCAACTTCCATCTTGCCGCCTTCAGCCTCAGGAGTCTCGAGGGAGTTGCCAGCCAGGGTGAAGTTGATTCCCCATGTGGAGTAGAAGAATCCGAATACATCTCCGCTCGGACCCTGGTCCTTGTTCCATGCATCATCCCACAGGGAAGTCTTGTTGTTGTAACCCTTGTCGGTGTAGTCCTTTGTCTGAGCTACCCAATCCATAACTGCCTGGTCGATGTTGATGGTCTTGCCGTCTTCAACGTACGGTGCGGACACGTTGTTGGAGAAGACACGGAAAGAATCATCATAACCGGAGAGCATCTTGTAGCCCTTGTCGTGAGCCTGAGCTGCTACGTCATTGAACTTATCCCAGTCAGACAGTGCAGCCTGGACTTCTTCCGGATCGTCTGTTCCCAGAACGTCCTTGGCGATGGATCTTCTGTAAGCGAACAGTCCCGGAGTCGCCTGCCATGTGGTTCCCTTCAGTACGCCGTTGGAGTCGGTGACGATGTCCTTTGTGTACTGATACTGGTCTGCCATCTCATCTTCTGTCAGGCCCAGATCAGTTACGCTCATGGTCGCGTCGGCATTGACATACTTAAGCGCGTAGTCCGCTTCTACAAGGAAGATGTCGATCTTGCTGTCAGCATCTGCGTCAGCCTGTGCCAGCAGCGCTTCGTCCAGCTTGTCCTGATAGTTGTTGCCTTCGTTCGGATTGATGGTCCACTTGACGACGGTTCCATCCTTCAGAGTCGTTGTGGATTTGTCTTCAGCGACCTCAGCAACTTCCGGATAATAATCGTTGAATCTGCTCTGGAATTCGTCGTTCCAGCACCAGATGTTCAGTGTGGAGCCTTCCGCCGCTCCTTCGTCGGTTGTCGCAGCCTCATCGCTGCCGCCGCATGCTGCCATTGAGAATGCCATAGCACCGGCCAGCGCCAGACCTGCGAGAATCTTAAAACGCTTCTTCATAATTCTCCTCCTACTAATTCCGGGATGTTCCTGTGATGATCAGGCTTCCCTCGTCCTTACGCTGTATCCTCCTAACAGTTCCCCTGATACGTAGATCTGTTCCGCCTCAGAGGTCTTACGATGTTCGATCGTTTCGACAAGTTTCTTCACGGATTGTCTGCCGATCTCGTCCGCATCCTGATGCCATGTCGTCAGCGCCGGATCGACCACACTCGCAAGTTTGATCCCGTCATATCCGGTGACGCTGATGTCTTCCGGTACCGAAAGTCCGCGGCTGTTGATCGCGGTGATGCCTCCCAGATAGGAGAAATCATCCGGATACATGATCGCTGTCGGCGGGTCGGGCAGATCCAGCAGTTTCAGGGTCATCTGCTCTGCAGCTTCCGGATCGTGGTACCGTGCCCCGAGCACATATTCCTCGCGGACCGGGATCCCGTGATCCTCCAGCGCCCTGTAATAACCGTTGAGTCTTTTGCCTGTCACCGATGACTCCTCGCCATGGACAAAAGCGATCTTCCTGTGTCCTGCCTCGATCAGATGTTCAGCAAGCTTCCTGGCACCTTCGATGTTGTCCGACAGTATGCAGCTGACATTGTCGAACGTGTAATCGATCGTTACGATCGGAACTTCGCTGCGTACCAGTTCGATCACCGGGGCACTCTCGAAGTCGACACAGGCGATGACGACACCATCACAGCGACGATAGCGGCAATGTTCCAGAAACGATACTTCCTGCCCGCCGATATACCGGCTAATGAAGGTAATGTCGTATCCAAGCTGCTCCGCTTCTCTCTTGACGCTGTTCAGGATCAGCGAAAAATATTCGTGGGTCAGCCCGCTCATGGTCCCATCCTCAAACAAAACACCAATGTTATGAGAAATGTTCGTCTTCAGCAGTCTGGCCGCTGCGTCCGGCATGTAATGCATTTCTTTAGCAGTACGCCGGACCAGATCCACTGTTTCCTTACTGATTTCGGAATACCCGTTCAGAGCTTTGGAAACTGTTGCCGGGGATACGCCGCAGGCACGAGAAATGTCTTTAATGGTAGTCAATTCGGTCTCTCCTTTCTGCGATTTGCTCCCCTTACTGTTGGCGAATACGTTTTCGTGAGTTCATTGTATCTTGTTTTTTCCCTCTCGTCAACCATAAATTTCAAACGTTTTCGTAAAAGTTGTTTACTTTTAGGGCCAAAATGCTGTATAATGGCGATAATTTCAACGAAAACGGTTTCTTAAACAACGTAAAAAAAATTTTATTCCGGGAGGATCATCTATGAAGTTCGGATACTTTGACGACGAAAACAGAGAATATGTTATCACCACACCGACGACTCCCCTTCCCTGGATCAACTATCTGGGGTCCGGAGAGTTCTTCCGTCTCATCTCCAATACAGCCGGAGGCTATTGTTTTTACAGGGATGCGCGGCTTCTGCGGCTGACCCGTTACCGTTACAACGACAGCCCTCTGGACAGCAACGGTATCTACTATTATATAAAGGCTGGAGATACGATCTGGAATCCGGGATGGCAGCCGACACAGACCGAACTGGACCGCTACACCTGCCGCCACGGTCTGGGATATACCGTGATCGAAGGTGCCAAAGACGGGATCGCCGCCCGTCAGGAAGTGTTCGTTCCCCTGAAGGAGGCCTGCGAACTGACCCGGATCACCCTTTCCAACGAAACAAGCGAAACAAGGGAACTGGATCTCTTCAGTTACGTCGAGTTCTGTCTGTGGGACGCCAGTGATGACGCCACCAACTTCCAGAGAAACTATTCCATCGGCGAGGTCGAAGTCTGCGGCAGCGAGATCTACCACAAGAGCGAATACCGCGAAAGACGCAGGCATTACGCCGTTTTCTCAGTCAACAGCCCGATCGACGGCTTTGACACGGACAGAGATGAATTCGCCGGCACCTACGGCAGTCCCTCCGCTCCCGCCTCAGTGTGCGATGGCAAAAGCAGGAACAGCATCGCCCATGGATGGGCTCCGGTCGGCAGCCATCACATCCATCTGAAACTGGCTCCCGGCGAAACTGTTTCGCGGATCTTCGTTCTGGGCTACTGCGAAAACCCGAAAGATAAGAAATTCGTTTCGCCGGGCGTCATCAACAAGGCTCCGGCGGAGGAACTCCTGTCCCGGTACCGGACAGATGCCCAGTTCGACGCAGCTTTAGACGAGCTGAAAGAATACTGGACGAAACTGCTTTCGTCCTACCACATCGAGAGCCGCGACGCGAAGCTTGACCGGCTGGTCAATGTATGGAACCAATACCAGTGCATGGTCACTTTCAATATGAGCCGGTCCGCCAGCTATTTCGAGAGCGGCATGGGCCGCGGCATGGGCTTCAGGGATTCCTGTCAGGATCTTCTCGGATTCGTCCATCTGATCCCGGAGCGGGCCAGAGAACGGATCCTGGACATCGCCAGCACCCAGTTCCCCGACGGCAGCGCCTACCATCAGTACCAGCCCCTGACCAAGCGGGGCAACATGAGCGTCGGCAGCGGGTTCAACGATGATCCGCTGTGGCTCATCGCGGGCACCAGCGCTTACCTTCGTGAAACTGGCGACTTCTCGATCCTGGAAGAGCCCTGCCCCTTCGATAACGATCCGGAGAACACCGCTCCTCTGATGGAGCACCTGCGCCGGAGCGTCGATTACACCAGGACTCATCTGGGTCCTCACAAGCTGCCTCTGATCGGCCGGGCGGATTGGAACGACTGCCTGAACCTGAACTGCTTCTCCGAAGAGCCGGGAGAGAGTTTCCAGATCACCGGACCCAGCGAAGGTCCTGTGGCGGAGAGCGTCTTCATCGCCGGCATGTTCGTCAAGTACGGCCGTGAATACGCTGATATCTGCCGGGCCGCCGGTCTGGATCAGGAAGCGGAGGAGATCCTGCGTGATGTGGACGCCATGACAGCAGCAACACTGGATGCGGGATGGGACGGAGCATGGTTCCGCAGGGCTTATGACGCCTTCTCCAATCCGGTCGGCTCCAGCCTTTGCGAAGAAGGAAAGATCTTTATCGAGCCTCAGGGCATGTGCATCATGGCCGGTATCGGTGTAGAGAGCGGCCAGGCTCAGCAGGCGCTGGACAGCGTCCGGGAGCATCTGGAGACGAAATACGGGCTCGTGCTCCTGCAGCCAGCCTATACGGTCTACCATCCGGAACTGGGCGAGATCACGTCCTATCCGCCGGGATACAAAGAAAACGCAGGAATCTTCTGCCACAACAATCCATGGGTCGTCTGCGCGGAGACTCTGCTGGGCCACGGCGGCCGGGCTTTTGACCTGTTCCGCAAGACCTGCCCGATCTATCTGGAGGACATCAGCGAGATCCACAGGACCGAGCCTTACGTCTATTGTCAGATGATCGCCGGCAAGGACGCGGCGAAGCCCGGAGAAGGCAAAAACAGCTGGCTCACCGGCACTGCCGCCTGGACTTTCACCAGCATCAGCCAGTACATTCTGGGGATCCGGCCGGAACTGGACGGTCTGGTCGTCGACCCGTGCATTCCGGCGAACTGGGATGGTTTCACCTGCACCCGCAAGTACCGCGGAGCAACATATGAGATCACCGTGTCGAATCCGGATGGTGTCGAGAAGGGCATCCGTTCCCTGACAGTGAACGGCGCGCCGGTCAGCGGGAACATGCTCCCGATCGCAGAAGCCGGGAGCACAGTCGATGTGCAGGTAGTGATGGGATAACAGAGGTGCTGATATGAAACTGGAATTTCCGAAAAACTTTATATGGGGCTGCGCCAGCGCGGCCTATCAGATCGAAGGTGCTCCGGCCGAAGACGGCAAGGGACCGTCGATCTGGGATGTGTTCAGCCATAAGCCGGGGGCCATTGTCGGCGGCTTCACCGGGGACGTGGCCTGTGACGCCTACCACCATCTCGATGAGGATCTGGATCTGATGCAAACGCTGGGCATCCCTAACTACCGCTTCAGCGTCAGCTGGCCCCGGGTATTGCCGGAGGGCACCGGTGAGATCAATGAAGCCGGTCTTGCCTACTACGATCAGCTCGTGGACGGATGTCTGGCCCGGGGGATCGTTCCCTGGATCACGCTGTATCACTGGGATCTTCCCCAGGCGCTGCAGGACCGCGGCGGATGGGAAGCACGGAAGACGGCGGAGGCTTTCGCCGCTTTCTCACGGATCATCGCAGATCACTTCTGCGGGCGGGTCCGCCACATCATGACCATCAACGAGCCTCAGATCATCGTCGGCCTGGGATATGGCGCCGGCCTGCATGCTCCTGGGCTGAAGCTTCCCGCAGACCGCCTGTTTGGCTGCTGGCACAACGTGATGCTGGCCCACGGTCTCGCCGCAAAAGAGATCCGGAAGTCTTCGGCGGACTATCAGATCGGCCTGTCCTCCACCGGTGCGCTGGGATATGTCACAGAACATACAGCTGAGACACCTGCCGCTCTGCCGGAGTTCAGTTTCCATACGATGAAGCCGGACGAGCCGGCGGAACCTTCCAGTTACTGCTGGTTCAACCATCAGTGGTTCCTGGATCCGGTCTGTCTCGGTCATTATCCCGACGATCCGGATTCACCCTGGGCAGCCTGCGCGGAGAAAGTCAGCGCGTCGGATCTGGAACTGATCCATCAGGTCCCGGACTTCATCGGCATGAATATTTACAACGGAACGGAACTGGATCCTCAGAACGGATACGCCCCGGCGCCGAAGTATCCGGGCTATCCCCGCACGTCCCTGAAATGGCCGGTCACTCCGGAAGTCATGTACTGGGGCTGCCGGCAGGTCTACGAGCGTTATGATCTCCCTATCTGTGTCACCGAAAACGGCCAGGGTTGTCACGACCGGATCTTTCTTGACGGTAAAGTCCATGATCCGGACCGGATCGATCTGCTGCAGCGCTATCTGGGAGAACTGTCCGCAGCCTGCGCTGACGGGATCCCGGTCCTGGGCTACTTTCACTGGTCCTTCACTGACAATCTGGAATGGCACTCCGGCTACGATGACCGGTTCGGCCTGGTCTTCGTGGATTACCGTGACCAGCGACGCATCCCAAAGGACAGCGCCTGGTGGTATTCGGACCTGATCCGGTCTCAGGATCGTTTATAAACGATCCCTTCCTTCATGACGAAGGTGCAATTGCTGCCCTCCAGAGCGCAGT
>Ga0256405_10012454_pt1 | contig 10534 bp, 4 predicted proteins | sample RumenRJG_02DNA_FD_189096 | JGI IMG/M metagenome (GOLD analysis project Ga0256405, IMG submission 189096) | Bovine rumen microbial communities from Lethbridge, Alberta, Canada - RJG_02 | ecosystem: Host-associated > Mammals > Digestive system > Stomach > Rumen | place: Canada: Alberta | collected... | reverse complement strand
CCAATCCCCAATCCCCAATCCCCAATCCCCAATCCCCATATTTTGAAATTAATTTTTCTTTCAATAATTTAAAAAAATAATTAATAATAATTAATTATTATTTTTATTTTCTTGAAGATATCTAAACTAAAATTACAAAAAAATAATTAAAAACATAAATGAACCAAGATTTGAAAGAATTGAAAAAACTTTTAGATAGATTCAAAAATGCGGTTGATGGTTTAAAACCTTCAGAAAATTTAGTCCAGAGTGAAGATGAAATTACAAAAATAGAGCAATCCCTAAATGACTTAGATGAAAAAATTGCAGATATAGAAAGCCAAACCGAAGACGAAGAATATTCAAGTCAAAGACCCCTTATGGACAAATTTAGTGAATTGAAAAACGACTTTGAAATATGTAAAAAAAATTTCTATAAAAAGAAAGATGAAGTGATGACTGCGCATAATCAAGAACGACTTATGAGAGGTGAACTACATGGAGTCGAAAAAAAGAAAGCTGAAAGAGATATGGCTCTGGATCAGGTGAAACAAGTTGATGAACAAGGATTAATTGTAAATTCAATTGGTGAAAATTTAAAGGGTGCTGGTGCTAATTTAACAAATATAAACTCTGGACTTAAAGAACAAAGAGAACAAATTGAACGTGTAGGAGAAAAAGTTGTTAATATGGATACAAATATAAAAAAAACTGGTCAACTTATGGGGGGGATTGAAAGAAGGGTTTTTTGCAGGAAATTCATAGTCTGGCTTGGAATTATAGTTCTTACTTTGGCAAATATTATTATGATATTCTTGATTTTAGCCAAAGGTTTCGGCTGGGCTCCATTCAATGATATATCATATAATGGTATTGATATTCAACAAGGTGACATAAATTTTGCAGATGTCAAAAGTAACAATTATTCCTTTGTTATGATAAAAGCTGGAGAAAACACTGAAAGCTTTGCAAAATTGAATGATTCTCTTGAAGCTGCAAAAAACAATGATATTTCAGCTGGTATCTATTGGCTAATAAAAAATACTGAGAAAGAATTAGCTAAAGAAGAAGTTAGTAAAGCAAAAGAAATAGCCACAGGTGTAAAAGATAAAAAATTAAAATTTTCATTTTATTTTACATTTGAGCCGACCAATGAACTTATATCTAAAAATGAAACAATATCAGAATTCTGCAAGGAAATTCCAATCGATTGCGGATTATCCTTGTCATATGATAATTATACTGATTATTACAAAAATTATCCTGGCGAACTACAAAATATCAAAAACTATTGGATTAACACAAATAATGAGAATGATGTGAAGAATGATAAAAAGGTTAAAATATGGAATGTAGAAGGACAATATAACAATAAATATAATAAACTAAAATACAAATAAGGAAAAAGTAATCTAAATAGATAATTAATAGATAAAATAATTATCTTAGATTATAAACTAAAAAAAATCTTTATTAATTATTAAATATCTCTCATGAAGAACTGGTTTATATGCGATTAGTTAAATTTTTTATTTTTTTTAATCTTCTTTTTTTGTTTTTTCATCTTAAATAAAATTCTATTTGAATTCTATCAAAAATTTGAACTCGAAATAAATTTAAAAAATATTTTTTATTTCATAAAACAATAAAAAAGCAAGAATTAGTAAAATAATTTTTAATGATTAATAAAACCAAAATAATTAATTAATTATTAAATAAATTATTTTTTCTTTTACTTTTTTATTATTCAATAATCATAAACTTTTTGTTTCATATATTTATTACTTATTCCCAAATTTTCATTCGAAATAATTTCTTTCTCAATCAAATCTTTTTTATCTTGATTTTCTTTAAAAATAATTACTTCAAAAATTTCATACACTGGTCTATGGTCCGACGATTGGAAATTTTTATCCATTACGCTATTATATTCAATCCCAGTAATTATTTTTTTTCCTTCTTTAGTTGTAAACGAATTTTTTTTATAAAAAATTCGGTCACACCATGAGGGGTTTCGTTTTTTTCCACTTTTGTGCAAATTTTCGCTTTCTTTTTCTTTCGGATTTTGAATTTTATCTTTTGGTGTGTAATCGAATTCATCAGAGTTAATTATATATTTATAGGTTGGGGCGAATTTGATAATATCTTCTTTTATGTAAGTATTTGAACTTAGTGAGGCTAATTGATATTTCACGAACTGATCATAGTCTAATAATTTATCCCAACTATTTCCATTTTTTATGAACTCGGAAAATTCTTCATATTCCATATCAATTCTGAAATTCAAATCGCCAAAAAGAATCCACACATCACTATCTTTGAATAAAATCGAATCATTTGAATTTGAATTCTCGTTCTTATTTAATGCATTTAATCCGGTATTATTCGCTAAACAAATACTATTCGAATGCGGATTTTTTGTTAACTCCTCTTCTGGAGCCATTATTTCTTCCAAAGTTTGATTTATTATTTCCATTTGCTCGTTTGACTTATCTTTAAATTTTTCTGGATTATAAAATGTATTCAGTTTTAAATTTAATATATACTCTAATTCTTTTATACGTTTATTTTTTTTGTTTGCGACTAAATGTGAACATGATATGCAAAAATTAGTATTTTCGTAATCGAAATTTATTACACAACTTCCCTTGTTTCCGGTTGTTCCCCCAAACCCTGTTTTTACTATTTTCTTTGAAATATTTTTCACCCTATCGTATTTATCTTCTAATATATAGGAAAAGAAATTTATTCCTACTAAATTCATTATTACTAATTTTTTATATTTTCCAATTTTAGAAATAGATTCATAAACTTTTTTATCCCATTCATTCAAAATTTGTTGTAACTTATCTTCTCCAGTAATAATAATATTGGTCGCATTTAACTTAACAACTTCTTGAAATCCCACAAAGTATATATCAGGTATAATTTTCGGATCTTTTGGAATTAATAACGAATCTAAATTTATTTGGTTAATTTTCGATTGCTCTGTACTCGATGTATTCCACGTAGTAACATATAATTTGATTTTTTCAATCTCGGAAAATTCTTCTCTATGGTCATTTAAATTGCTTTTTAGTGGAGAAAATTTAGTATTTTTCCCGAAAAGAATTTCGAAAGTTCTTTGATTTTTTTTACTCAAATCGAATCCATAATTTGTATAATATTGAGATGTTATTTCTTTATCTCGATTTTTTAATACTGTTTTTAATTGATTTATAAACATTTCAGCATCAGTTAATTCTTTTTCGTCTTTTTGTTCTGGGTTTATTTCTTTTATTTCGTCTAAATTAATATCTTTTTCTAAAAAATTTTTTAATTTGCCTTGGGCCTCTAAATCCGAGAGCATATTATGTAATACTAAATATATTAAATTTAATTGATTTTTGTTAAGTGCTTTATCATCCATAGAAAGAAAAGAAATAATTCCAGTTTGGGCTTTATTCGCATCGAATATAATATTATCTTTTAAATAATTAAATCCGATAAAATCGATAATATTTTTGGGATATTTATTTACAGTGTCTTTGATCGTTTTTTCTTCTTTTGAATTAATAAAATAATATTTCCATTTATTTCCTATCGATTTCATATTTTGTCTAAGTAACGTTTTAAATTTGGAAATATATTTATCATCTTTATCTTCACTTTTTATCGCGAATAAAAATAAAAAATTATATTCATCACTTAAAGTTTTGAAATATTTAATAAAGGCTTTATTTACCACGTTCATTTCGGTATATTTTTTATTTTTGAAATAAATCGGTAAATAACTGCTTAAATAAATATTCGAATAAATATCTTTATGATCATGAATTAAAATTACTTCTGTTTCGATTTGGTTCGAATTCCCCCCATATTTCGACAATCCTCTGCGGTAATTAAATATCCCATAATTCCATAAATATCTTCTCGATATTAAAATAATTTCCAATTTTTCTTTTTCGAAAACGAATTCCTCGATATTACCATAAATGCAATTCGAGAAAAAATATTTTATATTCTGATTTTCTTTTAATGTCATTAATTGCGAAGTTAATTTAAAATTCGCCAAAAAATTTTTGTTCCCCTCCTCGATATAATCATAATCACTTATTAATTTTTTCTCTTTGGTGAAATAATTTTGTATCTGATTTTGCGAAGTGAGCGAATTGGCTAAGTCATACCCGTTCGAAAAATAAAAGCCATTTTTGAATTTTTCTTTTAATTGATTAATTATTTCTATATCTGTATTATTGTTATTATTTTCTTCTTCGGTTTTTGCTTCTAAAACATTTTCGAAGTTTTCTGATAATTTAATAAAAGTTGTTTCTAATACTTTATATATTTCTTTTTTTGATATGGTACAAACCAATGAAGCTTTTGTTATTACTATTAAATAGGTTTCTTGTTCTAATACTATTGTTCCTATGACACCTTTACAATCTATTATTTTTTTTGTTAAATTTTCTTTGCTTTCTATTATTGACATTGTTAAATCGTTGATATTTATTTGAAGAGAAAAATCTTTCACATTTATACTCTGATTGTTTTTTATGTATAAGAAAGATTCCTTACCATAGATGGAAAAATTTGGAAGGTTATCTTCCATATTTATTTTTAATATATTAATATAATTTTTTAATTAATTTTTTTTTCTGTAATCCCAAATATTTTTTTTCTTCATGGGGATTGGGGATTGGGGATTGGGGATTGGGGATTGGGGATTGGGCCCAATCCCCAATCCCCAATCCCCAATCCCCAATCCCCAATCCCCAATCCCCAATTTTTTCTGTTAAATTAATATATATTTTAAAAATTGATAATTTTAAAATTAACCAAATTATTATTTACATAATATTCAAAAATAAAAAGTCAATAAATATAAATATATATTTTTTCAATGATTTTGAGCATTTCTATTTCTTAATATTTTATATTTATTAATTCTATTTTTATTCCCATTTTTTAAACTATTTTCATTCGAAATATTTTCTTTAATTTTAGTTTTTGAAGATGCTTTAACAATTTTCAATGAATGATTAGGTAATGAAGGTTCCATCTTAGAAAAAATTAATTTATTATTTATTTTATTTCTATTATCGCTATTCAAAACTTGGGTTGAACTTTTTTGATTTTTATTACTATTCGAATTTTGTCGGCTTTTATTAATATAAGAAGTACTAGTTTGATTTTTTGTTATAGGATATCTATTATTATTAAAATAATAAGAATTATTATCCAATGTTTTATTATGCTGATTTGATTTAGTATCTTTTATATTTGGGAAATTTGTACTTATTCTATTTGTATAACTTTTAGTTATATTTATACTTCGATTTTCATTAATTGTACTTTTTTTATTATTCATATTTTGAACATTTTTATTATTACTATGTTTTGTAATTTTCAAAAAATTATTTTTTCCATGATTATTAATATTGCTATTAGTATTATTACTATTCGAATATTTATTAATATTGCTATGATTATTACTATTTACATCTTTTATAATATATGAATTATAATGTTGGATATTATTCATACTACTATTTTTATTCAAAGTATTGGTCGAATTTATTGTGGGAGTTATCGATATTATTTTATTTTTATTCAAAGCTGTATTACTTTTCTTTATATTATTTACACTATTATATGAATTTAATTGTTTTTTATTTTGATTTTGGTAATTTTTATATTGGAAATGTTCAGTAATTGAATCATTTTTATTGTTCATTTCGATTGAACTATAATTACTATAATTATTTTTGGATATATTATTGATGTGTTGATTATTTTTGGGATAAGCTACTTTATTATTGTTTTTATTTTCTTCAATGAATGATTCGGATTTAATATAGTTAAGTAACGTATTGTTTTGAATATTGTTTTTTTTGATGCGATTGTAATTTTGATAGTTGATAATTTGAGCAGGCTCTCTTCTATATATACTATTAAAATATGAATTGTTATTGTTTATTGGTGTACTAATGTTGTTTATATTATTGTAGGAATTATAAGTATTATATGTGTTGTATGTATTATATATAATATTTTCTTTTGAGGCATTTTTATTAATATTATTAATATTGTTATTAACTTTATTCACCTCGGCTATTTTTATTTGGGTTATTTTATTGTATCTATTTTTGCTATTATTAATATTAATATTATTAAATATAATACTTTTATTGTTTTTGTTTATATTCATATGTTGAATAGGACTTATACTTACTATTTTTTTAGTCGTTTTTGTATTGCTCATATTATTATTTATATAGTTTGCATAATAATTATATTTTTCTCCTGAATTAAAATTATTTCTATCTGATAATTGTTGATTATAAGACATTAATTGACTTACTTTGTAATTTTGTGGGGCATAACCTCTTAAATGATTATTCATTCCTTGGATAAAAAAATTATCACTATAAACATTTTTTTCAGAATTTATTCTTACTAAATTTATATTTAATCCAGCTGATTGATTTTGATTACTATTATTCACACTCTGTAAATTTTTACTCACTAAAACTTTCATAGTATTTGATACTTCTGAATTCAATTCGTTTTTATTTAAAGTTGAATTCAAATTTAAATTTTGTAAATTGTTAGTAGAAAAATTATGTGATTTATTTTTATCATCTAAACTTTCCTTTATTTTTTTATATAATTTATTTGGAGGAGAAATTTTTCTTTGCATTTTTTGAGTTTTGTTATTATTATTTTGATTATTATTTATTGGATTATTAATGCTTATAGCACTATGATCTTTTTTAAGAGTATGAGTATTATCTTTTCTGCACCAAGATAATATATAACTATCAATATTAACTTGATTTTTATTCAAAATCATATGAAATAAATTTTTCAAATATTTATAATTTGGTTCTTGTTCAAATTTTAAGCTTTTTGCATATTTCATATATTCCAAGACTTCTTTTGGTAAACCTCTACAAAGAATTTCTAATTCCATATGTTTTTTCATTAAATATAATTTATGATAGCATTCTTTATATGAATTACCCCTGATCCCTTGCCATGGTAATTTTTTTTTCATAAAATAAATAATCATATATCCAATACTTTCAATATCATCTCTTCGACTTTGTTCATTTCCTGCCATAGCATAAACACTCGCATATCTCGAAGTCCCGGTGAATTTTCCCAAATTTTTTGGGGCAATATGCTTTCCTGTTTTTATTGAGCGATATTTTCGACAAAGACCAAAATCTATTAAATATAAAACACTACTATCGCTCTTCCCGAATAAAAAATTTTCGGGTTTGATATCTCTATATACTATATTATTAACATGGACCCATTCGATTCGGTCTAAAATTTGCAAAGAAGAAACGCATATATCATTTAAATTAATTGGATTTGATCTTAATATAAACATATCTAGTAAAGATTCACCCAATAATGGCATTACTAATATATTATGATACTTTGTCCTCCCGTATGATATCACTTCGGGAATACCGAAACCACGTAATGAATATAAAAGACATGCCTCTGATTTCAAGAGTTCTACTGAATTCGGAGATTTTTTTTCGGCTTTTATTGCGACATATTTGTTAGTATTAACTATAGAAGCTAGATAGACAGTAGAAAAAGTTCCTTTTCCAATTTGTTTAATTGGATGATATTTTTTAAAAATTAATTTATTCTGAATAATAAAAGGATCTTTAGGTTTTTCTTGATTGTTATGATGTTCATTATGATTTTTTATTTTGTTTTTGAGATTTTCTGAGGTTAGGGTTTCTAAATGAAGTAATTGCATTTTCTCAGAATTATTTTTTATTTTTAAATTTTATTTATTAAAAGAATAAATATAATATTAGTATTGGTTATAATTTTTAATTTTAATTTATATTTTTGAAATAGAAATTGGGGATTGGGGATTGGGGATTGGGGATTGGGGATTGGGGATTGGGCCCAATCCCCAATCCCCAATCCCCAATCCCCAATCCCCAATCCCCATGTTTTTTATAAATTTTTTTATTATTTATATATAAATTAATGAAAAAAAATAAAGAATAAATGAAAATACTAATTAATATATAATTAAAAATTACAGAAAATAAAATGGAAAATAATGAGGATATAGTCAAAAATCCAAATAATTTTCCTATTAATATAGTAGAACAAAAAGAATCAAAATGTGCATATCCTTATAAAAAAGTTTTACCAGAAAAAAAAATTATTCCATCAATTAATATAGAAAAAGAAGAAAAAATCGAGGAAAAAAAAGACGAAGAAATAAAATCCGAAGAGAAAAAAGAGGAAGAGAAACCGGAAATAAATGATATAGAAATAGTAGATGAAAATAAGAACGAAAACAATATAATAAAAAGCGAAGAAAAAGAAGAAAAAGAAGAAAAAGAAATATTTCAAACAAACGAAGAAGAAGTCAAAAAGAAGGATAATATAGAAAGCAATAATAATACATTTAATAACAATGAAACAAGAACAATGAAAGAACTCCAATTTAAATTTAATGATATAATAAAAAACGATTTTGAAATTCCCGAAAAATTACCTCCGATAAAAAACGGAAGTTATTTAACCGAACTCCCCTCTGAAGCATACAGTAAAAAACCAACAATAAGTAAATATAAAGAATCATCTAAAGTAATGAAGCATTTAAAAGAAAAGGAGGAATCATTAAATAAAGAAATTATTTCAATAAAAGACAAAAAAGAAAAATTGATGAATATCTCTTTAAATAATATAGGTTTATCTGATATTGATAAAAATAGAAACAATTACGAAAAGAAAAAATTACAAACTTTAGAAAATACTTTGATGGAAAAATTATCTGAGGTGAAATTACAAATTAAAGGTATAATTCAACGTGAAAAAATTTTAAAAAATAGCAAAAGCAGTTTAATCCAGAATTTTATAAAAAGATATGAAAATGAAGATTTATTCGAGATAAAAAAGCTCTTAAGGAATAATAAAAAAAAAACACAAATTAATTTATATAAAGAAAATATAAGTAAAATAGATGAAAAAAAAGAAGGGGATGAAAATGTGGAAATTCATAAAGAAAAAACAGAGGAAGAAATTAAGGAAGAAAAAAGAAAAGAAAAAATTAAAGAAGAACTACTCAAATTAGAAAAAAATCCGAAAAAACAAAATTATTTATTTTTTAAAATGGAAAATAGTTATGAAAAAAAAGAGAAGTTATTTTATAAAAATATGAAACAGAATAAAAAGCAGGAAATTATCGGAAAAGAAGAATTAAAAAATTTATATCAAAAATTCAAAGAACAAGAAAAAGAATTAAAAGAAAAAAAAACTTCCAAAATAATTGAGCTCAAAAAAGAATGGCGTTCCAATTCATTACTATTACCCAAATATAAATCACCCATAATGAAAATAATCAAAAAAGAAGAAAACCAAAAAATCCAAGAAAAATTCGCCGAAAAAAATATCAAACAAAAATACTACGAAAAAAAATTTACAATCGAAATCCCCCTCCCCAAAATCAGCGAAAAATTACGAAAAGAAAATCTCAAACAAAATTTAAATCTGAATAATTTACAAGGACAAGATCGAGTTAAATATATCAAAGAAGAAGTTGACAAAGTTAAAGAATTCGTTAAAAAAGGCCGTGATATTGAAAATAAGCGATATAAACAGTCGAATATTTTAACCAAAAGAAGAATGAATGATAAATCTAGTATATATAAACCCCAATGCAAAACGATAAATAAGGCTGAGAATAAAAGCAAAAGTGATAAAAAAAGTAATATCAAAGTTAAAAATTATTTGATCGAAGCGAAAAAAAATACGAATAAAAAAATTATATGGGATAAATATTTAAATGAAGATATAGAAGATAATAAAGTCACAAATATTAAAAATATCAAAGGACAAATTGAAGGATTGGATAATAATGTTCAAATGAAAAAAGAAATTATTAAAATTAATGGAGGATTTCTTAATAATCAAAAATTAGGAAATGATTTATCTAATATGCTTATTAATTCAATTAATGGAAAAATATCTTTAATTAAAGCAATGAATTATTAAATTTTTTTAACAGTGTGTATAAATAATTTTTTTGTTTAGTATTTATTTAATGTTATATATTAAATTTTATTTGTTATTTTTTCATTTTAAGTAAAATAAATTTTTCATTATTTATTATTCTATTTTAATTAATAGTAATATCATTTTGTGTAATAAATTCAAACAACCACCAACAAAAAACTTCTTTTTTTATTGAATTTTTGTTTTATTTTAGAAAAAGTATAATCAAAATAAGAAATTTATATATAACATTTATAAATAGCAGTTTAAATAATTATCAACATATTTTTTCAAAAGTCAAAAAAATCCATAAAATTTGGAATATTATATTAATTTATTTCAAATAATCATATAATTTCTTTTTCAACGATTTTTACCGGTTTTTCTTTCATATTGATTGATTCCTTATCATTATCAATATCATCATCATTTTGATAATTGATATTTTTATATTTATTATTTTTATAATAAGCAAAAAGGGTAATTTGGATAAAGGCGCATATCCCAAATAAAATTTGCGGTAAAATAACAT
>Ga0256405_10012453_pt1 | contig 10535 bp, 11 predicted proteins | sample RumenRJG_02DNA_FD_189096 | JGI IMG/M metagenome (GOLD analysis project Ga0256405, IMG submission 189096) | Bovine rumen microbial communities from Lethbridge, Alberta, Canada - RJG_02 | ecosystem: Host-associated > Mammals > Digestive system > Stomach > Rumen | place: Canada: Alberta... | reverse complement strand
CATTCGAAGTATGAGACAAACGCCTGAGTCCTACCTCTTTTTAAACGAAAGAGGAGATTTACGGAGTAGTTTTGATTTTTTGAACAAACCTTTTAGAGCGCTCTTCTCATCTTCTGTGAGGCGATTGTACTGTATTCCAAATTGCTGACAAAAGAGATGTGCGAATTTGTCCAGCTGATCCCCGGATGAGCGCGCAATCCTAAAGATTTCTTTTTGCAGAGAGTGTGCCGGCGTTTCTCCCGGCGCACTTTCTGCGTCGTACTCGTGTGCTTTTCGGATGTCGTGCAGGATGACGTCCCATGCCCTGTGCGTGACATGGCAGAAAAAGTCTTCCTCATCGATCTGGGCGGCCTCCAACGTGTGCAGGATGCGGTCTCCCGCCGCCTCCGGATGCTCTTCAAGAATCACTGCCCTGGCTTCTTCCAAAGATGCATTCAGGTCCCGAAAGCGCATAGTTGCGATTCCGTCCACGTAAATCTCCGCGTCCGCCATCAGCTTTTCAAACTTCTCGTTGGTGGCGATCTCGCACAGAAGCCGGTTGTTGATCTTCCCGGATTTTAATAATGCAATCATTTCATCACTCAGGTGCAGGGAGGAAAGCTCTGCGTCCGGGTGATTTCTGTTTTCGGAAAGGCACAGGAGATAGTCGACGGAAACCTCGTAAAACCGGGCCAGCTTTATCAGGCTCCCATGGTTGATTTCTTTATAGTCGTCATTCTCATAACTGCTCAGTGCGGACGTGGAGATGCCGGTCTGCCTTGATAAATCTTCCAGCCTCAGGTGCCGCTCAAAGCGCAAATCCCGTAGCCGCTCCTGCAGGGTGATCTGTGTTTTCATGGAGAATCTCCTCTTCTGTTTTGCAGTCATTCTGAACCCTGTGTGTAATCATACAAGAGACAATCTACCTTCTTACTAACGTTCCCTGATCGCGGAAAAAGCCGCTTCCGTCCTCTTTTTTTGATTTTAAGGACATACGGGAGAGGGATCATTTTTGTGCCATAATGCAGTCAGTTCATCGATGGATCATTCCAATCGAATGACCGGACTGCATGGGATATGGTCCCCGGGGATGCAGCGCGAAGACGTCCGATTGATGCGGGAAGAGCGTGCCAGGGGGAGCAAAAACGCCGCTGGAAAGGCAGGGGCAGGAACGGCATGCGGGGCGCTCCGGCAGGAACTTTAGATGACAAAAAAAGTAAAACGAGATTTGCCTGCAAGTCTGAAGTTTTTCCGAACTGCACTTCAGTGCAGCCTGAAAACCGTGATGATACGTGCGGGCAGGAAGGGGCAGAAAGATAAAAATGAAAACCGTTTGCATGACGACAGAAACAACGATCCCGCCGTCACTACCGTTCCCGGAATCCCTGCTGGATATACCTGTCTGCAGCACCGCGAAGGTTCTTTATGCTAGAATCCTGGAAGAAGCGGTGAACTGCGGACTGACGGATGACGCCGGAAGGAAATATATTGTTTTGCCCATCTGGTCGATGGGCCTTGAAATCTCACGGAGCCACATGACGGTAAAGCGGATGCTGAAAGAACTGAAAGATGCCGGGCTCATCAGAAGGGTCCGGCAGGGAGCCGGGAAACCGAGCCGTACCTATGTGCTCCTCCCGGAGGCGGAGGTGAAGACGTGAACAACAGGATGAAAGAACTGGAAACGTTAAAAGAGGAACTGCGGCAGGGAGAAGAAAAACTCCGCCGCGCAGAGCATGAAGTAAAACGGTTGGAAGAAAAAAAGAAAACACTGACAAGGAAGGAACGGACGCACCGGCTCTGCACCCATGGCGCACTGCTTGACCGCTTTCTGCCTGACCCGGACCGGATGAGCGAAGAAGAAGTCCTGGCTGTTTTAAAGATTGCTTTTTCTGGGGAAGAAACGAAGCGAAAGATGGAAGAAATCATCGCAGGGAGGAAGGGTGAAATATCCCGAACTTTGTGAGGGCGCAACTATACACCACCTTGTGTGGTGCGTTGCGCCCTGCCGGGGGCCGGCTGCGCCAGGCGTGATGATTTCGAATGCTGCCAGGGCACTTCGAAATCACAAACAGAGGAGATGCCTCCCCTGCACCATCGTCCGATGGCTACCCCTCCCATGCACGGCCCTGTGCCTTTTACCTGCTTCCTTCATCTTGCAATCCCTTGCCGTAATGGTATGATAGGGATAGGCAGAGGGTAAACCTGACCAAAGCACAGCAGACAAGGCCCTGCTATTTAGAAAAATGATGAAACCGGAAAAGTGGCGACGTCGCCACTTTTTGAAAGGATGGATTGCAAATGAATGAGATGCTGACAACGCGCACGGAGTCAGAACGGCTCTATGAGAAGATTTCCGGACTGATCATATCCAGGAAAGCGGCGATTACGCAGACGGTCAATACGGCAATGCTCTTCCTTTATTGGGAGATTGGCGAAGTGATCTGTACGGACCTGCTTACCGGCACAAAAGCTGATTATGGAAGAAGGGTTGTTGAAGAGGTTTCCGAAAAACTGAAAGAAAACTACGGCCGAGGATTTGACAAATCCTCCGTGTTCAGGATGGTGAAGTTTTACCAGGAGTTTCCTGACCGGGGGAAAGTGGCGACACTGTCGCAACAATTGACCTGGTCCCACTTTGTCGAACTTCTTCCGATCGAGGACGGCCTGAAAAGAGATTTTTACGCCGCCATGTGCAGAAACGAAAACTGGAGCGTAAGGACGCTTCGGGAACGGAAGAACTCCATGCTCTATGAGCGGACAGCCATTTCGAGAAAGCCGGAAGAAACGATCAAACATGAAATCGAGCAGCTTGCCAAAAACGACCGGATGTCGCTTGACCTTTTCTACTGGGATCCGTACGTACTGGACTTCCTCGGACTGAAGGATACGTACAGCGAGAAGGACCTGGAGAACGCCATCCTCTCCGAACTTGAGAAGTTCATCCTGGAGATGGGATCGGACTTCGCGTTCCTTGCAAGGCAGAAACACTTTATCCTGGACGGGAAAGACTACTACATGGACCTGGTGTTCTTCCACCGCTCTCTGCGGCGGCTCGTCCTTGTGGAGCTGAAGCTCGGGGCCTTTGAGCCGGAGCATAAGGGACAGGTAGAACTGTACCTGCGATGGCTCAAAAAATATGAAATGAGAGACGGCGAGGATGAGCCGGTGGCGCTGATCCTGTGCGCGGAGAAATCGCGCGAGACCGTGGAACTGATGGAACTGGATGAGGGCAGCATCCACGTGGCGCAGTACCTGACAAAGATGCCGCCGAAGAAACTGCTGGAAGAAAAGCTTGCCGCGGCGATTGCAAACGCAAGGGAACAGCTGGGGCAGAGAACTTCGTAAACACCAGATGCCAATACAATTGAATATCATCCATTTTTACAGCAGGAATCCGTAAAAGGGTGCCTGCTTTTTTATGCCCGCCGGCACGAAGGCGGATTTCCCGGAGGTGCAGGAAGGAGGTGCCGCATGCCGTGCCCGCACTATGATATCGCGATCATAAAACGAAGCAAAGGAATGGGAGCCGTCAAATCCGCAGCATACCAGAGCGCGGAAAACATCTATTCCGAGTACGACCACAAATAGTATTACAACCGCTCCAAAGAAAAGGAGCTTTTCCACAAGGAGATCCTCCTGCCCGCCCACGCCCCGCCGCAGTATGCGGACCGCAGCACGCTTTGGAACGCGGTGGAGAAGGAGGAAAAGCAGTGGAATGCCCAGGTCGCAAGAAGGATCGTCGTCCCGATCCCGCGCGAAGTCCCAAAGGAAAGACATGTGGAGATGATGCGGGAATACTGCATGAACGAGTTTGTTTTAAGGGGAATGATCGCGGACCTGGCGATTCACGATAAGGGCGACGGCAACCCGCACGCCCATATCCTCCTGACCATGCGTGCGATGGATGAGGACGGGAAATGGCTGCCCAAGGCAAAGAAGGTGTATGACCTGGACGCAGAGGGAAACCGCATCCGCCTCTCTTCCGGGAAAGGCTGGAAAAGCCACAAGGAAAGCACCGTGGACTGGGACGAGCCAGGAAACGCCGAGAGATGGAGGCAGGACTGGGCGGACCTTGCCAACCGGTATCTTGCGGAGGCGGGCAGGGAAGAACGTCTGGACCTGCGCTCCTACGAACGCCAGGGCATCGACCGGATCCCGGGTGTACACATGGGACCTGCCGCCTGGCACCTGGAAGGGCGCGGCGTCCGCACAAACGTCGGGGACCTGAACCGGGAAATCGGGAATGCGAACCGGCTCATGCAGTCCATCCGCCAGGCAGTCTTGCGCCTTCGGGCATGGATCGCAGAGCTTAAGGATAAGAAAAAGCAGCTGGCTGCCATGCCGGAAGAAGCAAGGGAGCCCGATCTCTCGCAGCTGCTTGTGCAGTACATGGACCTTCGGGGGAAGGAACGAAAGGCATGGGCCTCTGCCAAAGGGCGGCTTAAGGGAACCGTTGCGGACTTTGAGAAGGTGGAAGCCGTGCTCTCCTACCTGAAAGAAAAGGATATCCAGACAGTAGGAAGCCTCGACGCCCATCTGGAGGAGGTCCTTCAAAAAGCCGCAGGGATCCGGGAAGCCATGAGGAAGAAAGAGAAGCGGCTCCGGGAGATCGACATGATCCACAGCAAAACCCGCATCTGTGAAAAACACAAAGCGGTCAGCAGAGAACACGAATCTAGCCGCTGGAAGGGACGGCACGAAAAGTTTGCCGCAGCACATGCGGAAGAACTGGAGGCTTACCGGAAAGCTGAGTATTACCTGAAGAAGCACTTTGAAGGCGGAAGCCTTGCGGAGCTTGCATCGGAAAAAAAGCGCCTGGAAAAGGAATGCGCAAAGGGCAGCGAAGCCCTGCAGGCCGTCCAAAAAGACGTAAAGGTGCTGGGCGATGTGCGCCGCTGGATCAATGCCGTCCTGCCGCCGGAGGAACGGCGGGAGCCGGGGAAGAAGCCCTCCGTCCGGGCAAGGCTCAGGACGGACCGGGAGCGCGGAAAGGCGGCGAAAACGAGCCGGGAGCACCGGGCAGGGAAATGGGAAACAGAAATATAGTAAAGCCCCGTACAGCTTTCCCGTGAAAGGAAATCAACAACACAGCCATACGGCTTTGTCCGGGGCAGGAAGCGTCCGTTTTTGTGGAGACACAGGCGGGCGCTTTTTTCATTTACAGGATACAGAGAGGAGGAACCAGATGAATCTGTTTGAAGCGGTAAAGGAATCGGTGACAGCGCGGCAGGCGGCGCAGAAATACGGGATCAGGGTCGGACGGAACGGGATGGCCTGCTGCCCGTTCCACGATGACAAGCACCCGAGCATGAAGATGGATGAGCGGTTTTACTGTTTTGGCTGCGGGGCATCCGGGGATGTGATTGACTTCGTGTCCCGCATGGAGGGCGTCGGGGCAAAGGAGGCCGCCCTGCGGCTTTCGCAAGAATACGGCATCCCTTACGGGGAAAAGGTCCCGCAGGGAAGGGGCCTGATCAAAAGAAGGCTGGAAACGGAGGAGCAGCGTTTTCGGCGGATGGAGAAGAAGTGCTTCCGCATCCTCTCCGACTACCGCCATCTCCTCTTAAAGTGGAAGGCCCAGGAAGCCCCGAAAACGCCGGAGGAGGAATGGAGCGAACACTTTACAGAGGCACTGATGCGGCTGGGGGTCGTAGAGTACCAGATGGACCTGCTTTTGTCGGGGGATCTTGCCGAAAGGGCGGAATTTATCGCAGAACAGGGAAAGGAAGTGATGGCGCTTGAAAGAAGGATGGCAGAGCTTGCCGCCGGAGATAAGAAGGAAGGCGGAACGCGCCATGGACGCGCTGGAGCCGGACATGAGCGTTGAAGAAGTCCGCGGCCTGCTGGATGTGACCGAAAAAGGGTGCGTGAAAAACAGCATCCGCAACTGCCTGACCGTGCTGCAGAGGGACCCGCTCCTTAAGGGGGCCATTGCAAAGAACCTTTTGACGGAGCGTGTTGACATCGTAAAAGACATCGGCATCACAAGGAGCGGGAGCTGCATGACGGATACCGACATGAAGTACCTGCTCCTCTACCTGGAGGAAACCTATGGGCTGACCAACGAAAAGAAGGCAGGGCATGCCGTTTCGATTGCCGCCCATGAAAACAGCTACCACCCGGTGCAGGACTACCTGAATGCGCAGAAGTGGGACGGGACGGAGCGGATCCGGTGCTGCCTGCACCACTTCCTCGGGGCGGATACGGACGACTATACGTATGAGGTCTTCCGTCTCTTCCTCATGGGGGCGATCCACAGGGCCTTTGTCCCGGGAACCAAGTTCGACCTGATGCTCTGCCTTGTGGGAGGCCAGGGCGCGGGGAAATCCTCTTTTTTCCGTTTCCTGGCAGGCAATGACGAATGGTTTTCCGATGACCTGAGGAAGATCGACGATGACAACGTATACCGCAAGCTGCAGGGGCACTGGATCATCGAAATGTCGGAGATGCTGGCCACGGCAAACGCAAGGAGCCTGGAGGAGATCCGCGCGTTTTTAAGCCGCCAGAAGGAAAGCTACAAGATCCCCTATGAGACGCACCCGGAGGACAGGCCAAGGAAATGCGTCTTTGGCGGTACATCCAACACGGCGGACTTCCTCCCCCTTGACCGCACCGGCAACCGGCGCTTCCTGCCGGTCATGGTGCACAAGGAGCGGCAGGAAACCCATGTGCTTGCCGACGAGCAGGCCACGCGGGCCTATATCGGCCAGGTATGGGCAGAGGCCATGGTTTTATACAGGAAGGGCGGCCATGTCCTGCGGCTGTCCCCCGATATGGAGGAATATCTGAAAACGGTGCAGACGGCATTTATGCCGGAAGACACCAAGGCAGGGATGATCATTGGATACCTGGAGCGTTTCCGGGGGGATAAGGTCTGTTCCCGCCAGCTCTACAGGGAGGCGCTTCAAAAGCCCTTTGAGGATGCCCGGCAATGGGAGATCCGGGAGATCAACGACATCATGAACAACAGCGTGACCGGATGGAAGCCCTTCTTAAACCCGCGCTCCTTCGGGGAATACGGCAGGCAGAGGGGCTGGGAGCGGGAAACACCGGCAACGGGCCGCGGCAACAGGGATGAAAATACGGAGGATGGATTCGAGAAGGTGCCGGAAGAGATGGAGGTACCGTTTGAAAAAGAGCCGTAAAAGACAGCGCGTTGCCGACCCGGATGCCGGCGCGTTGCCGCCCCCGTTGCCGGGCAAAAGCCCGGAAATACGGCACTTTCCGGCTCCCTGACAACCAAAACAACACAAAAAAAGAAAAAGAAGTAAAAGAAATCAGATACGTCAGACAGGATGCTCTTAAAGGTCTTTTGAAGCCCGTTGCCGGGACTTCGTTGCCGGACATCCCTGCCTGGCTTTTTTTGCGGAAGGAGGAAGCGATGGAAAAGAAAAGGACACAGGTGCATGTGACTGCCATTTATGACGGCGGGCTGGATCCTACAGAGGCATTTGTTGGGCTGATCCGGGAGAGATACGGTTCAGAAAAACCAAAAAGTGTGATTGAGGAGTTAGAGGATACAGGTTATGATGGGGATGAGGTTCATAAGAGCCGCGTTCCGTCTGGATTGTGCGGGTAAACGGTTATGATGAACAGATTTGAATACGGGATGACAGGCGCAGGCCATGCAGAGATGTACCGGGCAGCGATCTACTGCCGGCTGTCCAAGGACGATGACCTGCAGGGCGAGAGCGCCAGCATCGCGAACCAGAGGGACATGCTGGAAAGCTACTGCCGGCGGCAGGGATGGGAGGTGATAAAAGTATACCAGGACGACGGTTTCACGGGCCTGAACATGAACCGTCCGGACCTGAAGAGGATGCTGGAGGATATCGGGAAGGGAAAAGTCAACCTTGTAGTTACAAAGGACCTCTCCCGCCTTGGGAGGAACTACCTGGAGACAGGGTATCTGATTGAAACCTTTTTTCCCAAAAACGGCGTGCGCTATATCGCCATGAATGACGGGATCGACACGCTACGGGACAACAACGATATCGCACCCTTCAAAAACATCCTCAACGAGATGTACAGCAAGGACATCTCCAAAAAGGTGCACTCTTCGTACCTTCTGAAGGCCCATAAGGGAGAATTCACCGGCTGCCTTGCGCCGTTCGGCTATAAGAAAGACCCGGAGGACAAAAACCACCTCCTGGTGGATGAGGAAACGGCCCCGGTCGTCCGCCTGATCTTCCAGTATGCGCTGGAGGGGCACGGGCCGAACTACATCCGGCGGAAGCTGGAAGCGGGACGCCATCCCTGCCCCACCTGGTGGAACCGGGTAAGGGGACTTCGGGACACCCGCACGAAGTGGGAAAAGAAGGACCCGGAGAACGGGAGGTTCGTCTGGGATTTCTCCGTGATCAAGGACCTTCTGATGAACCCGGTCTACATGGGGGCCATCGCCTCCCAGAAGAAGGACTACCGCTTCAAGGTGGGCACCATACGGGAAAAGAGGCCGGAAGCATGGATCGTGGTCGAGGGGCAGCACGAGGCAATCATAAGCCCGGAGGACTTTGCCATCGTGCAAAGCAAGCTTAAAAGCCGCCAGCGTCCCGGCCGGGACGGCGAGTACAGCCTGTTCGCAGGGTTGATCAAGTGCGGGGAATGCGGGAAGGCACTGACGGTCCGTTACACCAACGCGAAGCATCCCCGGCGCATCTATTCCTGCAAGACCTATAATGCCTACGGCAAGACGTTCTGCACCCAGCACCGGGTGGAATACGAACTTCTCTATGAGGTCGTCCTCGGGAAGATCCGGGAATGCGCAAAGGCGGCACTTGCGGACAGGGACAGGATCGCCAGCCGCTTAAGCGATACCTGCGAAAGGGAACAGCAGGGAGCGCGGGACGCCCTGGAGCACGCCATCGGCAAAGCCCAGGAGCGGATCGAAGTGCTTGAAAAGATGATGCTGCGCCTCTACGAGGACATGGCTGCCGGCAGGATCATCGAGGACAACTTCAACCTCATGATGGACAAAACGCAGAGGGAGCAGGAAACCCTCAAAACACGGATCGAGAAGGACCGCAGGACGCTTGCGGAGGAGATCCGCCTGGAGGGCGACGCGAAGCAGTGGCTTGACGCAATCCTGGAATGCGCGGACATCACGGAGCTGGATGCCGCCACCCTGAACAGGCTGATCAGGGAAATCGTTGTCCATGAGCACATCGATGACGATAAAACAAGACACATTTCTATTGAAATTCACTTCAATTTAAAGCCCATACCGGAGCTCGCGCAGGTTACTTCTTAACCTGCCGCTCCGGCTACATATTTCAAAACTTACTTCTCAATACGTGCTTTTGGCACGTAATCGAACTGATTTTTCCCACTATTTCGGAATAAAACAGCTGATGGCAGGCGGCGGTGTCGCCCTGATCGGTACTACGCTCGTCCCGCTTCTCACAGGCCTGTTCGGCTGATCACGGAGGAAAAACCGCTAAATGGACACGATATTTCAGAAAATCACAGAGTGGCTGAAAGAAATGCTCGTTAGCGGTATCATGGAAAGCCTTTCCGGGATGTTTGATTCCGTGAACCAGCAGGTTTCGGATGTCGCAGCCCAGGTCGGCACATCCCCGGTGAACTTCTCGCCGGGGGTGTTTGCCATGATACGGAATGTATCAGAATCCGTGATCATCCCTACGATATCCCGGAGGAATCTGAAGAAGATGAAGCGGAAGACTCCGACGACGGGGATATGTAATGCGGCAGCTGCCGGGAAAGGAATAAGAATATGAGTGAGCAGAACAGAACCTACGAACAGATCGAAGAGATCACCCTGCATTTTGGCAAAGGAACGGTGGAACCATTCACAGCGAAGGATGGCCGGGAGATGCTGAAGATCGTGATCCCCAATGCGGAACGCAGCGATCATACTCCCTGGACAAGCTTCGTACTTCCCGCAAAGGCAGTCCATGAGAACCAGTACGGCAAAGGCCTGTGGGCAAAGATTCCTGCCGATGGCCACACAACTCTTACCAGGCCGTATCTGGCCGGTCAGAGTGAAGACGGCAAGAATATCTGGAAGGATGAGAAAACGACTGTCAGCAACCGCGAGCTGAAATCCATGGTCGAGTTCTACAAAAAGGACCAGGTCCCGAAATACGATATTCCGGAGCTGTAATCCGGCGGGCAGCGAATGCTGCCCCATACATATGAAACAGGCTGAAAAGCCTTCTCACATTGACAAACAGGGCAATTCAGAGTAAACTGCGAGCACAGGTGCGAAATTTTAAAAAATTTTTGATTTCGGAAGTGATGTTATGAACTATATTGAAAGACCAGAATACATGCAGCGGCTTCTTGATCTTATGGGAACCCCGGATATCAAGATCATTACCGGAGTGCGCCGCAGCGGCAAATCTGAATTAATGAAAGCTTATATCCGCAGAATCAGAGAGATTCAGCCGGAGGCCAATATAATCTTTGCGGACTTCTTTGATCTGAAATATGAAGGATTAAAGGAATACCATGCTCTGTATGATTACATTGAAAGCCATTATGCTGCCGGAAAACAGAACTATGTATTCGTGGATGAAGTACAGCTTTGTGAGAAA
>Ga0256405_10012451_pt1 | contig 10536 bp, 4 predicted proteins | sample RumenRJG_02DNA_FD_189096 | JGI IMG/M metagenome (GOLD analysis project Ga0256405, IMG submission 189096) | Bovine rumen microbial communities from Lethbridge, Alberta, Canada - RJG_02 | ecosystem: Host-associated > Mammals > Digestive system > Stomach > Rumen | place: Canada: Alberta | collected... | reverse complement strand
GTGTATACATCTTTCTGATCAACGCTAAAAGGACTAACAAAAGTTTCAGTTACGATGATCTTGTACCGTTGCGTGGAATCTAATAATTCTAGTAATTGTTGTAAGGTTAACATATTTGAAAAAAAATATCTAACGTGAGTAAAAAAGTGAAAAAGAGCGGAAGAAGCTGAGTGATCAGTTAAGACCACTCAGCCTCAAGCTTATGAGTAAGCTAACCTGACTGTGTCAACGTCAACCTTATTCCTGTGCAGAATAGATCTCTGAAGGAGAAGGTAAAACGCTGTCAGTAGGGTTAGTAACCTGGAACATATCGATGAACTCATCAAGACCCTTAACATCGAGGTACAGACCCATAGGGTTAGTAGGAACGATCATAGCACGGGTGTTAGAGAACACACGCTTGTTCACTGCGTTATCCAGCTGTGGATTGTAGTGAGCAACGAAGGTACCATAATCCCAGTTGTGACCGAAGTTGAGGATGTCCTCTGGGTTGTTCTCACGATAAGGAATCATTACGATCTTGTTACGCATGCTGTTGAAGGTAACAGTTACGCAGTCTAAGATAGTGCCGTTAGGTAATACACGACGGTATTCAACGGTGCCGCCATCCATAGGCTGATCGTTGTTCAGGTGATTGTGGATGTGAGGGATAGAGAATAAGTTCTCTAAGATCACAGCAGAAGTGAAGCACTTGAATAATGGCTTCTCACCTGGGTTTAACTGATGCTTGTAGAATGAGTTCTGATAGATCAGAGAAACAAGGTTCATTAACTCCCACTCAACATACTGACGGATATCGCCAAGTACATCTGAAGAGCGGATAGTATCAACATTGTCAAGATCGATCTGGTTGAGGTAAACTACTGGACGAACTAACTGAGAAGCAACATACTGGAAGCCGATCTTCTCGAGACGATCGCGGAAATCAGGATCAGAATTCTCAAGGTTGGTAACGTCATAAACGTGCATTAACTCACGGATGATTACGTCGATACCACGATGATCCTGGCCTAATGAGGTAGCTTCGGTTACTAAGCTCATTAAGAACTCAGGGAGTTCCTCGTTCATTGAGTAGTCAACTAAGATGTTACGGCCGTTAGAGATTTCGAAGTCGAAAGTACGAACGTGGTAACGGATAGCTAAGTTGCTCTTACGTAAGTTTTCCTCTGAGTAGCAAGCATCAACGCTATAGCCTTCCAGAGAAATAGTTAAGCCGTTAACGAGAGACTGAACCTTAGCAGCTACTGAAGCGTGGTCCTTGTTGTAAGCGGCAGCAGAAACGTTACCTAAAGCTTCAACGTCAGCATACTTCAGAGAGATCTGAGCAGCGATGTTTAACTTAACACGTAAGTAATCAGTGTCAGTGCAGTCAGCTAAGATGGTAGAAGTAGCACCAGTGATAGTCTTGGTGTTCTTACCGAACTTAACTACATACTGCATCATAGCAGCACGGATACCTGAGTCAGTGGTGTTAGGCTGCATCTGCAGACGAGCACCGTTAACCTCATGTACATCAACCTTGAAGAGTTCAGAAGTAGAACCCTTGGTTAACTTAACGATGATCTCATTCAGAACAACATTCTCAGATACGAGATCGGTGAAGTTGTAGTGAGACTTACCTAACTGATTTGGTAATACAGAAAGATCGAATAAGTTAGCCTTAGTGTTGAACTTAACATAACCATCAGCATATAACTGTGAGTTAGTATCGTTAGCAACAAGAGGAACGATAGGCTGTAATTTGTTAGAAACAGTCTTAGGATCGCCATAAAGATTGATGAATGGAACGATGTGATCACCATTGTTACGAACATCAGCAGAAGCGTCATTTGACTTCAGCATGTCGTATACTTCAGCATAAGGAGCAACATACTTCACATATGGAGAAGCAGAGGTACGACGGTGGATGATACGATCCAGTAAACCACGATGGAACTGTAACAGAGTGATAGCCATGGATGCACGGATATCAGGAAGAACCTTATCGATGTTAGCACCGAAAGCTTCCATAGAAGGCATACCGATATTGTTAGCCATAGAAAGCAGTGAAGGTGCGAACACAGTAGTGGTGTTCTTGGTGATAGCTGCACGGAGTTCGTTCTCACGAGAACCATGTGAGAAGTGCTGCTGACGATAGAGTTCGTTGTTACCGCCACAAGCCTTCATACGAGCGAGTAAGCAAGCAACAGCTGACTCAGCCTCAGCCTGCTGGTCCTCAGGAACATCAGCATTCTGAACTAAATTCTGGAGCTCATTCTCACCAACGTTAGCAACGTTAGCATCTTCGTTGAAATCTTCCATGCTAACAACCTGGTCAGAGCTCAGATTAGTAGCAGCAGTAACTAAGTGGTGGTTCTGCAGGAAATCGCAGCAAAGATCATAGACCTTCTTGCAAGTAGCAATATTATCTTTCATAGCTGCATTCTTACGATCAGCGTTGGAGAATATTGAGCGCTCCATATCGTTATAGATCTCTTCAGCAGACTTACGAGTATTGATGTTAAAAATAGCCATATTGAGTTTTTAAACCTCTATTTCACTATGGATACAAATTGTTATAAATGTTCGAACTATTTACGTTGCATCCGACAACCGGATGGAAACTCTTGTTAGAAAATCACGTAGACAAGAGATGCTAGCTAAATAAAGCCAACGAGATCTCCAACGCTTTAACATTAAGAGATCGTTCGGACGGGCATTTTCAGGAGGGTTACGTAAGATATCAGAAATACGACGAGCGACAGTTTCCCTGAAAATATACTCACTCATAGTTTCATCAGGAGAAGCTAATTCGATTAGCATCTTCTGTGGATCTATAGTAGGTTTCTTATCAGTTTTCTTTTTATCTGCATCATCGTCATCAGAAGTGCTTTCATCTTCTTTTAATTCTTCTGGTACTTTCTCAGGGTCAGTATCAGTAGTCTCAGCAGAAGAATCATCACTATCTTTTTCATCGGATGATTGTTCATCAGTATCTTTGGTATCGTCAGCTTTATCCTCAGAAGAATCTCCCTCCGATCCTTCGTCGGTCTCAGCATTCTCGTCAACGGCTTCCATGCCACTTACGAACCGATCTTCGATAAAGGTAGCATAGGCACTCTTACGGAAAGCAAAAGCTTCCGCAGACGAGATAAGAGTGACCGGTTTAGCGAAGTAGTTAACGATGTTAGGATCTTCCCCACATCGTGATAATAACTCACCGAATAACCCATGATCTTTAACGCCTGCCAGACGGTTAGTCTGAACAGCTTCTTTTAAGAAGTTAAAGAAGGCATGAACTTCGGAAGACACACGCAACCCTGCAGAGCGCGGTGCATAAGAACTTCCAGTAACCATGTCGAAACAAACATCAGCTATCCTGAGTTCAGGTGTAACCGATGAATTTGTCATAACATATCGATCGTGCTCCAGAGCGAAACTGGCTAGAATACCTACCAGATCTTCCACAGTACGGTCGCTAAAATCGAAACGCTGAATAAAATCAACAAAAGTTCCTTTCGGTACTTCTGGAGAAGCCAAAGTAAAGCTGATAACAGATCTAGGATGGAACTCCACAACTACACAGAAATCTTTGTTGTCTAAACGGTTGATCTCAGGGTGACGGTTCAGTACCACTTTAGATTCTGGTACATAGATACCAGTACCGATCAGAGTACCTTCCGTATAAGTCGACTTGTCGTATAACCCATAACGATAAGCTGACCACTGAGTCAAGAAATCTTTAGTCATATGAGCGGTATATTCACCGTTCACATATTCACGGATAATAGGTTGCTCGAATAATACTTGCAACGTATTAACGTGTTGTCCACAGCTATATCTACCAGAAAGGATAGCGGCAATGAACTCTAAACCAGCAGCATATAAAGCTGAGTGAGACGTCTCTACACCAGGAATGTGTGTCGGTAATGCGGCACGCATCCCACTGATCTGTTGTTTTAAACCGTTAGCAGTTTCCGTGTTGCCAGTAAGCATTAAGTAATCAGCATAGATAGCCTGTTCAAGAACTACTCTAACTGCATCTAAAGGCTCTAAGGCACTTACGTTAAACTGGGGATAGCTATCACTTTCATTGATAGTAGCGAATTTAATGAGTTCGCTCATAACAACCCTCAATAATTTGTATATACAAGATATCGAATGAAGTAGTTCTATATTTACAGACACGTTTACGTCCGTAATTTAAGACCTACTTGGCTCATTTAATGTATCATAAGTGAGTTTACTCAAGATGAACTCCATCAAGTGTCAAGTACTAATTTAAATAACATTAAGTTTAAGGAAGAAACTATCATGAACTTTTTTACTGTTGATTTGTTCGTGGATGCGTTGATCTTAATTCTTCATCATAACACCCCTAAAGTACGTATGTTCGTTAACCGTATCTTAGAAATATACGAAACAGAATCGAAAGAAGCAACGAACGTCCAGGAAGATTTCTTTCAGTTATATATCGTATTGATCCGTGAGGTTATGTCACGTAACCTTTCTATTAAAGATACGACAGAAATTGAAACATTCTTATTAAAATTCAAGAGCAATCCGTTAGTTTTAAAAGATCCTGAATTATACACGACATTGAAGAAGATCTTCACTGATTCAAGTGATATGGAAGATGTCGAGTATCAGCAGCTATTAAGTAAGATTTCTAATAGTATTCTCTGGTATGAGAACACTAAGTTAGTTAAAAGGATGTTTGCGAAGTTAGCGGCTAATAATGCGGTTTCTGATCCAAATAAGCAAGCACGTATCTTAAGAGATATCTCTGCTTGTTGTACGGAAATGGTACGTAAGAATCAAGCTAGTGAACAGCAGCTTAATGCTGAACAAGATACCACTAAGATCACGTACTTAGATTTTACTGACCGTGATAACTTGAAGCAAGCATTACAGGTGTTCAACACCACCTCCTCCCAAACCAGCTTGTTTAGAACTGGTTTGCAAGGTTTAAATAGAGCGTTAGGTGGTGGTTTCCGTATGGGACAAAGTATCGTTTTCAATTCCTTAGCTCATCACGGTAAAGCATTACGTAATAACGAACCAGTTAAAATTCCAGGTGGTTGGAAAACTATCGGTAAGATGCGAGTAGGAGATCTAGTAACTGCTTGGGATGGTACAATAGCTCGTGTAACTGGAGTATTTCCTCAAGGTAGACAGAAGATCTATGATGTTATCTTTGCTGATGGTAGACATGTGCAGACTGAAGCTAATCACCTTTGGACTGTACGTAGAAGTATTGATGATACTGATGTCATGGATACTATCAATACGTTAGAATTAAAGAAGTGGTTGAGTGATTCTACTCAGCATAACGTTTTTGTTCCTTTATGTGAGTCAGAAATCGGACCGGAAGATCCTACCTTAGGTAATCCTTTTGATGTAGGTTGTCAAGCCGTTAAAAATCAAACTGCTATCGACGCACGTTATCTGCATGGATCTCATCATCAACGTTCATTACTTCAATTCGGTATGCGTGCTGGTGCAGGTCTGGGTGATGACTTTTGGTCATCTTCATTAGACGTAGCTAAAGATTATCAATACTTAGTACGTTCCTTCGGTGGTATCTCCACTTTAAAACCATCCACCCGTTGTATTGACGGTTGTTGTACTCAAGATGGTTATGTAGTTACTGAAAAGTATGATGAAAAATGGTTACAAGTAACATCAGTAGTTGAGTTCAACGAGAAGGATGAATGTACTTGTATCCAGATCGATCATCCGGATAAGTTATTTATCACTAGGGATTTTATTGTGACTCATAATTCCTTAACTTTATTAAAGTTTGCTAGATGGCAAGTAACTTTAAATAAAGCACCGGAGGAATTTAAGAATCCTACCTGTATCATTTATTCTTTGGAAAACGAAACACCGCAGAATATGATGCAGCTGTTCCACGAACTCTGGATCAATAAGTATAAGGAAGTTCCACCACAGAACATCAGTGAAGAACACATCATCAATTTCTGTTATGATGAATTTTCTGCTCACGGTTGGCGTCTCATTATCGATCGTCGTTTAGGTGCGGAATTTGGTTTCCCAGAACTAGTAGGTAATTTCGAGCAATATATCAGCATGGGTTTTACTCCTTTGATGTGTGTGATCGACTATATGAACATGATGCGCAAAGGCAGAGGTGGAGACGATATTGCGGACGGTAATCACTTGTTAGTACGTGAACTCTACACCAATGTACGTAACTATCTCAGTAGTCATAATTGTACCTTGGTTACCGCACATCAGTTGAATCGTAAAGCAGCAGAAGCCGCTAGACTTAATCCTTTAGGTGCAGTTAAACGATTCGGTATCGATATGTTAGCTGATGCTACCGATCCACAACGTGAGGTAGATACCGCGATCTATCAACATAAAGAATTCGATGCCGCAGGTAGAGCTTGGTTAACCTGGAAGTTAGATAAGAACCGTTATGTGAACGATACTCCAGATAAGTATAAATATTTTGCCTATCAGTTCCGTGGACCTTTAGGTATCTTAGACGATATCGATGGCGAGGATATGAGTACCGATAACATCAACTCAGTACCTTTTGATAATGAAGCGGGTACTGCACAACAGTCATCTCGTCCTGTAGAAGGAGCACCGAGTGGCGGTTCTGACGGGGGTGTTAACCTGTTCTCATAAGACGATAGAGATTCCTTAAACTTGACACTTAAGGTGTTGATAGAGACTAGAGCACGAAGCTCTAGTCTCTATCTTTTTTGCCTTTTGGAGTAACATTGGAAGCAAAAACTGGTGCTGATACTGAGAATCGAACTCAGGACCTCACCCTTACCAAGGGTGCGCTCTACCAACTGAGCCATATCAGCGTAAAATCGTGGCGGAGAGAGTGGGATTCGAACCCACGAGCCGATTTGACTCGGCTAACAGTTTAGTAGACTGCGGATTTCAACCACTCATCCATCTCTCCGAACTTAATTTGGCGTTCCTATCGGGACTCGAACCCGAATTACCACCGTGAAAGGGTGGTGTCCTAACCATTAGACGATAGGAACACATCTACACATTATATCTAATAATGAGGCGATGTTATGACGTCACAACCTTTTTAGCTAAGAGGTATACTTACATGTCTTTAGACTCCTATCAGTCAGGTCAGGTGGTATCTACACCTGAAATCTTGACAGATCGACTCACCTTAAATGGTGTTACTACTCAAGAAATCCTTACGAGATACACTAAGGATAAACCTACGGCATTATTATCTGCAGCTGCAGTTGCTAGTTATTTTAGTACCGTAGATAATTTAAAGAAAACTTTAGATCCTACTTCTACTTTCTATAAAGATTTCTCTGTTATCACTACGTCACTTACTGGTCAGTATTTTGATAGTAAAGATGATTGGTCCATGACTAATTGGCTTATTCAAGATAACTGCATGTACGGTATCGGTGGACACGATGCGGATAACAGTTTAATCATCAGTAAAGATTGTTATACAAATACTGGTATCTATTGTTTAGCGTTAAATGTCTTATCTTTACCTTCTGGTAAGTTAGATATTTACAAGAACGATACTTGGATCACTGCAATCACTTCTGCTGGTACGAAGTATATCGAAGTAGCGATCGACGATATCACTAATGATCTTATCAAGGTGAAGATGAATGGTGTAGCAGAGAATGAGAAAGTTATTTTAAGTTCTTATGCACTCTACTTCATCACCCCTAGGTTCTATAACTACTTAGTGGCTAAAGTTAAAGATCTCAGTTCCATCGATCCTTCTGCTTATGTGAAGGTAGTGGATTTCGATCAGAGATTGCAAACCTATGTGTCTCAGTTCCAGGCTGCAACTAATCTCTATCTGGAAGAACTACGTGCTCATGAGAACACTAAGAATCCGCATAATGTTACCCCGGAAATGATCGGTGCAGCACCTACGGTTCATTCTCATAATCAGTACGTCACAAGTGCTGATGTAAATTCAGCAATTGCTTTAGCAATGACGAATTATGCCCTGAAGGATCACATACACGATAACTATGTAACCAATCAGGAAGTGAATGAGTTAGTTACCAAGACAGTTAAAGATCGTATGGATCAGATGATCACGGTAGCAAGCAATATCGTCACTGCTGCGCCTAGCGGTATGTTACCAGGTCGTTATGCTACTACGGATATCAATGCTCCATTGCAGATCTTAGTACCTAACGGTGTGTTCCATGTAGACAATGCTACTTACGATCTTAACTACGGTAATATCTCCACTAACATCGATGCTCTCAAGAACTATGCTCCTGATGTATTCGGTCCTGCTGGTACTGCTCTGTTAGGTTATAACTTTGCTACTACTCCAGTTAATTTCCGTATCGAGTATCACTGTGCTCATCGAGTTAAAGGATATAGAGTTTACTGTGAAGGCAAGACGGTATTAGATTGGTCAGTCTACAGCGGTAATACTACATTCATTCACAAAATCATCGATGCTACTTATACTGCTGTTGATGGTTATCGAGTAGCTGATATCACTTTAGATGAAGTGATCGAAACTACTTCTTTAGCTTTTGTTCTACAGCGTAATAATGGCGAAGATATCGAGAACTTCCGTATCGAAATAGTGTACGATGATGGAGATACTAGTAAGATCAATCTAACCAAGAAAGCATTTTCCTTCTGTCTCCCTAGCAAAGGTGCTAACCGTGTGATCGAAGTAGCTGCTAGCTTAGATGCTCGTACGGTTACTCCTGCTGTTCAAGTTAACGATACACCTTGCTATGTCTTCGCTAAAAATGAAGTAGGTGATACTTATACTTCGTTCGATACTACCTTCATCCCACCGGAATATAACAACGTCCGTAAGGGTAAAGATGTATTACACCGTAAGTATGAGGATATCGCAGTTGCTAGTGATATCGAAGCTTATACTCATCCTGCTTTTGGTACCTTAACTTTACGTAACGGTGCTACAGCAACTGATAGTAAGTTGACTAACATCTATAGTGAGGAAACTCTATCTTGGTGTGCAGCAGATGGTACTGCTTCAGCTACGATCGAACAAACTTTCAATAGCGATAATATCGTATTACGTAGCTACTTGATCTCCTGGCGTAATGAGGAAGTAGATAACGTTCCTGATACTTGGACTTTAACTATCGAAGGTAAAGATAGTACTGGTAAAGATGTTACTGTCGTCTATGATTCAGTAGAACAGTATTTCCCTCTATACTCCGTAGAAGACGATGATATCGTGTATCAGAAAGATTTTGATATCGCAGTAACAGTAAAGAAGATCACTTTAACTTTAACTTCAGCTAAAGAGAATGCTACGCTGCATATCAACAATTTATCGTTCGGTATTTCAGAAAGGTGGTATGCGATCGCTCAGAACGTGATGTATCTTGGACTTACTCCAGTATCAGAGATGTGTCTCGGCTATGCAATGCGTGATGACGTTCGTGGTTGGGTACCTACTAACTTGTGTTTAGGTAAGTACTGTGTTATTCCAGTTAACAACATGGAACCTACTATTCCAGGTAGTTCATATGAGATCCCTAATCCATTCTTCAGTCAGGATGTGCTGGTTTGTATCAACAACTATGCACTTCAGGACAGTGATGGTGAACCAGGTGCTTATGTGGATAGTATCTCAGCGGATAAGATCGTTATTTCCACGTTACAGAGTTTCCGTCACGGTGTGACTATCTCCCGTGCTTGGTAAACTTTGACTTAGTTCGTTTTTTCATAGTAATTAGTACTTATAGCTACTCACTACCTGTAACAAGGTAGTGGGTAGTTTTTTTCTTTTAAGTTAAAAGTATATATTACTGTAAAGAGCTACATGCGTAGCTTTATTGTATGCAAGGTATATAACTTATACCCTAAAAATTGTATATATGAGGAGTGCAAATATGCCTACATTTAATTTAAGCAGGAACACCCAGATGAACTCACAGGTTGGGTCGTCAAGTAATTTGATGCCAGAACCAGAGGGATTCTCTACTGCTCCTGAGATTCCGGAGGAAACCCCAGTGACTACTGAAGAAGCAACCCAGATCGTAACCCCAGCACCTGAAGTAACTCAGCTCGGAGAATCGTTAAAAGCATTTGCCGCAGACGACAATGTTCCAACTCCTGAAGTGGAACAGCAAGAAGTTACTCAAGAACTGGAAACCGCTGTCCCTGCTGAAGAGCAGGCGGTAGCAGAGAATACTGATACCGTTACTGAGGATGAAGAACTACCACCTCCACCAGAAACGATCGATGTTGAGTCACCAGAGGACGTAGTAGAAACTGCTTCTCCTACTGCAGAATTTGCTCAGGTGGTAAATGATCGTTGTAAGCATATCATCCATAAGCGTGCTACTGCGGATGAATTATCTCGTTCAGTTGTTGTACGTGGTATTTTCAATCGTACTTTACGTGCCTTATTAGCCGACTTCAACCGCACTTATGGTTTAGATGAGTCTTTACTAGTTACTGGTACTATCATCAAGAAGACTAAGTCTTGTGGTATCTGGGATGAAGGTGGTGCTACCGTTGAGGATGGTTCAGTTCTGATCGCTACTGATAACTTCGGTCGTA
>Ga0256405_10012450_pt1 | contig 10536 bp, 2 predicted proteins | sample RumenRJG_02DNA_FD_189096 | JGI IMG/M metagenome (GOLD analysis project Ga0256405, IMG submission 189096) | Bovine rumen microbial communities from Lethbridge, Alberta, Canada - RJG_02 | ecosystem: Host-associated > Mammals > Digestive system > Stomach > Rumen | place: Canada: Alberta | collected... | reverse complement strand
TATGAAATAAATTAATCTTTAATTATATATTATTTTAAATGGAAGATCATGGTAGTAACAAGCAAATAAAAAAGAATAGTGATGAATCATCAAATTTTATGGTTAAATCATTAGAAGATGATTTAACAAAATTAACAAAAGAAATAGAGACTTTTCAAATAATATATTCAGAATTTCCAGAAGAGGATAAAACATCTAAATTAAATAAAGCAAATCAATTATTAAATGAATGTAAAGAAATATTTAAAGATATAGAAAAAGGAAAAAACAATATTTTAAATAAATTTCAAAATAAATTTAATAAAAATCTAAATTCAGTTGATGAAATAATAAAAAGATTGAAAAATTATGATAAAATAAAAGGCAGAGAAGATTTAAATGTTATATCTAAAAATATTTTGATTTTAATTAAAAAAGATATTTATTATCATGATATAAAATGCCTTTTATATTTTATTAAATTATTTGAAGCAGAAGAAACAGAAATATATCAATATTTAAAAGAAAAAAAATCAGAATTTGAAAATAAAGAACATTTCAATTTTAATAAATTAGTAAATATTAATAATTATTTAGAAAATAAAAAAATATATATAAATAATGGAAAAAATGATTCATCATTAATTCAATATGTAAGATTTATGTATGATAAAGAAAAAGAAATAAATTTTTTAAAAACTAAAGATTTTGAATCAACATTGGAATTATTAAATAATAATATAAATGAATCAACAGATATAATAAAACAAAGTGATATTTTAGAATATCTAAGTTGTATTGATTTTATTAAAGATATGAAAGAAAAAATAACAGATAATAATTTATTAATTAAATTAGCCAAAAAATTTGATAAAAATGATATAAATAAAGTTTTGTCTTTATTTAAGAGTTATTTCCAAAATTATGGCTTATTTAAATTATTAGATTCAAAAGATTTATATGGAAATATAAAATATATATTAAATAATTCAAAACTTGAAATATCAATTTTTAAAAAAGAATTTAAAGTTTATAATGATAATAATAAAGAAATAACTGATATAATAGCTAAAGATTTAAATGGATTAATTAAATTGAAATTAAATATATATTTAAATTTAGAAAACTTATCAGATAATATTATATTGGGTGAAAAGCAAAAAAAAGAATTAGATGACAAAAAAAGAAAAATAAAAAAATTTATTGAATATGTAGAACAAATTGAAAATATATTTAAATATTTTTCAAAATTAGAAAATAAAGGTTGTCCTTTTTTTATGTATATTAAAATAACCATGTCAAAAGATAACATAATTTTTGAATTAGTTAATGACACTTTAGATTATGAAGATTTAATTATTAAATTAAAAGAGTATCATGAGACAATAAAAGAATATTATAATAAGTTTTATAAAGAAAATGAATATTTTAGATATGTATATGATAAACAATTATATAGATTATTAAAAAGAATAGATAATAAAAATAAAGATATTAGTTCTTATATAAGATTTTATACAAATGGTGATTCAATTAAAGATGATATTCCATTATATATATCTAAATTTAGTGATATATATTTGGAATATAAAGATGAAAGAATTGCTATTGAAGAAAAATTTGATTTTATATCAAAATTTATAGAAAATATTTTTAATATTAATAATAAATCATTAGATAAATTATATTCAGATATAAAAATAAAAAATGAATTTAAAGGTATATATAAATATAATGTAGAGAAATATAATATTGAATTATTTATTACAAAAATATTTTTGAAATTAACAAATTCTTTTCCAATAGCTCAAAATATTTTATTAACTAATAAAGAAACAAGTTCTGGAGAAATAATTTCATTTTTATATAGAGCATTGAAATGTAGATTTAATACTTTATTTATTATATCAATAAGTGAAGATTTGCCTTTTAAAAAATTAAATAAATTAAATTATTTAATAGAAAAAATTATAAATGAAATGAAAGAAGAAAATATCATTAAAGATATTAATGATATTAAATCTTGTTTATTATTTATAATAGATATTAATTTATTGAATTCAATATATATTCCAGAAATTATTAATTCACTTCCATATTTAAAAGAAGATGAAAATAAATTAGAATATAATTTAGAAAAGCTTTCAGAAAAAGAAATTTATAATACTGTTAAAGTTTTTACTTCTGATTGTTGCGGTTTAGGAAAATCATATTTAATTAACGAAGCAATTAAAGAAAAAGGAGAAAAATATTTTTATTTTGGAATAGGTGATAATATTACAAAGAAGGAATTATATAAAAAATTAAAAAATCTTTTAAAGCATGAAATAAAAGACAAAAATAAAATTGGAATTCATTTAGACTTATTTTATACTAATAATATTACTTTAATGAATTGCTTTTTATTCTCAATGCTAATTACTAAATTTTATCAAACAAATGATGATATATTATATATTCCAAAAAATATTAATATATATGTAGAAATACCAAATGGACCTTATAAATTTTTAGATGATTATACTTTATTAACAATATTTAAAAAAACTAATATTTCCCTAAATAAACAAATTCCATTTGATATTGCTAATAAAAATAAATTAAAAGATTTAATCCAGTATGATAATGATATAATAGATAGCTTAAATGAAAGTAACGATATGAATTATATCGAAAAACAAATTTATATGAATATATTACATTACTTAAGCCCAGATAAAAAAGTAGATAAAATTAATTATTATGAAAAAATTAAATCTATAGCTAATTCCTTTACTAAATATATTTGGAATAAAAAATTAAAGAAACCTGATATTTCTCAAAATGGAAAAACTTATAAAGAAAAAAGAGATTATATTATTAATTTTTTTAATATTAAAGAAGAAGAGTTAAATAATCAGTTTGATATCCCATTAATTTTTAGAACTAAAAATTCTTATATAGAAATCGATATTTCAGACAAAGAAATTAAAGGTAAAGATATTAATTATTTTTTATCAAATATAAAAAAAGTTATGTCATTAGAAGAATCTGAAGAAGAAATTAAAAATATTTTAGGTAATTATAAAATAACAGAAGATAATTATAAAAAAATGATTCTTATATTATTTAGATTATTTACAAATATTCCAATTATTTTAATGGGGGAAACTGGTTGTGGAAAAACTGAGTTAATAAAACAATTAATGAAATTGTTAAATAAAGATAAAGAAAAAAATAATTTAATAATAGTAAATATGAATTCAAATATAAAAGAGAATAAAATTATAGAAATTATTGAAAAAGCTGAAGAAAATTTAGAAGAAACAAAAAATGATTTTATATATATTTTTTTTGATGAAATAAACACAACAGTATTATTATCACAAATTAAAGAAATATTTGTTAATCATTCATTAAACGGAAAATTAATTAATGAAAGAATAAAATTCATAGGAGCTTGTCTTCCCTTAAGAAAAAAAGAAGGCAAAGAAGAATTGGTATATCCTGTTAATACTTTACCAAATTCATTATTAAATCATATTTTATATTTCCCAAATTTAGGAGATTATGATACTGAAAAGTATATAGAAAAAATAATAGATGAAGAATTCCCTGAAGGAGAAAATGAGGATAGTAATAATACATTTCTAAGAAAAAATGTAATAGATATGATTTTTAATTCACATCAAATTATTAAAAAATTAAATGGTACTTCTTCAGTTTCTTTAAGAGATATACAAAGATTTAGAATTATTTATTTATTCTTTATTGAATATTATAGATATAAAAAAGAATTTTTAATAAACGATGGATATGAATTATCTGAAAAATTTGATATAAAATCAAATATACAATCTATAATATTATCAATATATATTACTTATTATATAAGAATTGATAAATTAAATCATAATATTAATTATATAGAAACAATAAATCCTTTTATAAAAAGTTTAGCAGATAAATTTAAAATAAATGATTGGCTAGATAATATTTATTGGAGACATCAATCATTTCAATATATAATAAAAGAAGAACAAGATTTTCTTATAAAAGAAATGGGAATTATAAAAGAAAAAGGAATAGGGATTAATACTCCTTTAAAGGAAAATATATTTATAATGTTTGTTTCTATATATACTCATATTCCTTTAATACTTGTGGGAAAGTCAGGATTATCTAAAAGTTTAAGTATTCAATTAATTATTAAAAAATTTCTTGGTGAATTAAGTGAATCAAATTTCTTAAAAAATTATCCAGCAATTAAAAGTACAATATTTCAAGGCTCAGAAATAAATACACCTGAATTAATTGAAAATATATTTAAAGAAGTAGAAATTAGATTAAATAATGTATTAGTATTTGATAATTTAGACTTATTAGAAAAGAGTAAAAATAATTGCTTAGAAATATTAAATTCAAAATTAGAAATAGTTTTAGATAAAAAAGAAAGAATGAATAAAATATCTTTCATTGGAATAAGTAATTCAAAATTAGACCCTACTAAAATGAGTAGAGCAATATTTTTATCATTGTCTAATATTTTATTAGATGATATTTATTTAACTATGGAAGCTATTGCTAAAAGTTATAATGAAAAATTATTAAAGAAATATAAAAAAGAATATAAATTATTAGGAAGTACTTTCTATTTTTATAAAGATAAATTAATGACTTTAAAAGATGAATTTATAATGAATTATCATGATAGTAGAGATTTTTATAATATAATTAAATCATTTTCTAATGAAATATTAAAAAATAATATGCCTGATGATCAAAAAATAATTGATAAAATAATTAATAAAGCTATAGCTAGGAATTTAAACGGCTTAGAAATAAATGGAGAAAATAGTTTAAAAAAATATATTAAGGACATAAATTTTGAGGATTTAAATATAATAGAATTAATAAAAGATAATATTATAAATAAAGATAATAGATTCTTATTATTAATTTCTGAAAGGCCATTATTTAGCCTTTTATTAGATGTTTTAAAAAAAGAAATTGAACTAATGAATAATAATAATTACGTGACATATATTGGAAGTCCTTTCAAAAAAGATAAAATGGATATTTCTTATAACATAAAAATGGTATTTAATATAGAAAAAAGTGTTGCCGAGGGAAAAATAATTATATTAAATGATCTTGACCAGATATATTCTATATTTAATGATTTATTTCAACAAAATTATATTATTAAAGAAGGCAAAAAATATTATAGAATAAATTATGGAATTAATACTAATAAATTATCTTTTGTAAATAAAAATACTAAAATTATAATATTAATTGATAAAAATGATTTAAGAAAGCAAAGAGCAGAATTCTTAAATAAATTTGAAAAATATCATATATCTTTCTATAATTTATTAAATGAAGAAAATAAACAAAAATCAAAAACTATAAATAATATTATACAAAAATTAGTATCAATAAAAGATATATATTATAATATAAATAATATTTTAGTAAATGCAAATGAAAAAATTATTAATGCCTATATATATTTATATAAAGATAAAGAAAATAATTCTTATAGAGATATAATAAAAGAAAAAATTATACCAATATTATCACAAGATATTATATTTACATTACCTTTTTCAGATTTAAATAACGAAATAGATCAAAAAGAATTTAACTATTTATAAAAAGAAATTTATTTATTTAATAAATATAATTCCCTTGAAGAATATTTAAAAAATGATAAAAGTGGAAAAGAAAATATATCGATAATATATGCTTTTAGTAAAATTGGTGATTTAATTAAATTAAGTCAAAGGGAGAATTATATGGAATTATTTTTTTCAGGAATTAATAATCTGAATAAATTTAAAATATTACTTAATAAATTTTATGAAAATAAAAAATATGAAATACTTTTATTGAAAATAGAAAGTGAAAATGCTAAATTTATTAATTTATTAATTTCAGAAATAAATAATTATAAAGAAATTAATGAAATAAAAAATGATACTAAAAAATATATTTTTACTATTAATATCCGAAGGGAATTTGATTTATTAAAAAATAATAATAATAAATTAACAACTATTTTAATAAAAGATAATAATATAAATCAATTATTTATAGATAATATAAATGGAACTGAATTATCAATAAAAGATATACAAAAGATAAGCATTCCTGATTTTATTAACAAAAATGATAATTATAAGAAATATATTAAAGAAACAATAATAAATTTTTATGAAGATAATAAAAATGAGAAATTAGGCAAATATAAAGGAATAGATTCAAATAATTTTATTAAAGAATTTACAAATTTTATTGATAATTCAGAAGAAATAATTAAAAATATTAAATCAATAGTTTTATCTCAATTTGATTGTAATGAAAATATAATTGATACAATAATTAAAAATAAATATATAAATAAAAATACTATTGATATTATTACTTGTGTGATAAATTATATGGAAAATATTTTTAAAGAAAAAATTTATACATTGTTAAAAAGAACAGAAAATAATAATTTTTTAACTACTATATTTATGCTTAATGTAAATAATATGGAAAAAGAAAATAATATATCAAATGAATATTCTTTAAATATTAGTGATATTGATATATTAGGAAATGAAATAATAAATAAAATAAGAAAAGAATTTAAAAAATTATTAAAAGAAAAAAGAAATGAAATAGAAAATGATTTAACAATAAATATAAAATTAAATTATAAAATACCAGGATTATTTAACATATATAAGGAAATTAAATCATTCATAATAAAAGAAAACATATCTTTATTATTGAATAAAGATGAAACAGAAATTAAAAATTGTAAATTAGAATTAATATCTGAATCAATAGAAAAATTAAAAAGTGATAATAAAATATTTAATGAAAAAATATATAATGAATTAGCATCAAATAGATTATTAAATAAAGTTATTCAAACCAAAAATATTGATAAAAATTATAATGATTTTATTGAATTATTTTTAAATGATTATATTACATTTTATTTAGAAAATCTTTATAATGATAATAAAAATAATAATTTTTTAATTAATGATCTTCCACATAAAATTATTTTATTATTATTAGATTTAAAATCTAAAACTTTAAAAGAAGATGAAATATATGAAAAACCTTTTAAAAATGTTATTAATAAAATTTTATGGCTAGAAACAAATTCAAATTATATTAAAGAAATAATAGATTTATATAATATAATATCAGAAAAAATTTTATATAAAGAAAAAGATAAAGATTATTTGTTTAAGAAAATATTATATTATATTTCAACAAATGAAATTAAATATGAACCAAAAGAATCTCAATTAAAAGAAATAAATACTCCTTATTATAAAATAATTATAATATTTTTTAAATGTATGATAAATGAACAAGATATTAGATATTTAGATGAAGTTTTAAATAAAATGATAATATTAGATAAAATGCTAAAATTGGATATAATTGAATTAAAAATATTAAATGATTTTATAATAATTAATAAAATTTTTGAGTACGAAAATAAATTGGATGAAATAAATAACAATTTAAAATATGAAAATTTAAAAGCTTTAATATATGATATAAAAGAATCTTTATTTAATTCATTTAAAAAAGGTGATATTAAATTAGAAATAGTTTATTATGAATTTATTTCTAATGTAATTTTAACAGAATTTATAAAAGAAAATAATCTGGAATATAGATTTTTTATCTTAAAAGAATTTTTATTAAAAGATGAAAGATTATATATCCAAATAAATAAATTATTAAAAACAATTTTGAATGACTCTATTTCAAAAAGTAAGAATAATTATGAATATTTTCTTAATAAATTATCAGATGTCAATATTTTAAATATAAATAAAATAGAGATAAAATGTGATGAAAAAAGTAAAAATAATAGCACAAAACAAAAAGAAGATAGTAATCAAAATAATTTAATATCAGATAAACAATACAAAGAACAAGAAGAGAATAAACTTAAAATTATTAAAAATATTTTATCAATAATTAAATTTTCTGAAGGAAAAAAATTATATTTCCCCTATTTTTCTCAAGAATTCTGGAAAATATTATTAATTCTTAATAGTGAGCCAAGCCAAATTAATATTTATATATGTTATAAATTAAGAGAAACATTTATTAAATATTATCAAGTAATTAATGAAATATTTAAAGAAAGGAAAAATTTAATTATCTTAAATGACGTAAATATTTATTATGAAAAAGATGAATTCGCTTTTATTTTAGATCAAATAATTAAAAGATTTATTAATGATGAAAATAAAAATCTAAGAAATATAGAAAAATTAGCTTTTATTACAAAGTATAATCCTTATTATAAAGAAGAAAAATATTTTAATAAAATAAATTGCGATATATTTGATTTATTTGAGTTAAATAATATTGATGAGGAATTTATTGAAGATTTTAGAAGTATGAATTTTGAAAAAATATTCAAACATAATATAAAAGAATATATATATAAATTAATGGCTAAAATAAAAGCAATTGAAGATGTGGATATTATTATTAAATTAATTAATATAGATAATATTTATGAAAAAAATATTTTCTTTGATGAATTAAATAGCAAATATGATGTCTTAATCAAACCTGAAATAGAATTATTAACTAATATACAATTAAATGAGGCAATTAAAGTTGTTGCAAATATTGCATTAATAAATTTTTATTATGGAACAAAAAAAAATAAATTTAATTTTATAAACAATAAAATTAAAAAATTAGATAAAGATATACAACAATTAATTTTCTGTGAAATAATTAAAAGATTTATTATAGAAGGAAATGAAAAAATAATAATAAAAAAAATTGATACAAATTATAAAGAAATGAAAGAATATATTTTTAATGAATTTATTAATAAATTAGAGAATATGGATGATATAAATAATATAATGAAATTTTTAGAATTTCTAGAAGAAATAAAAGGAACTGATAAAATTGATAAGGAAAAAGAAAATAAAGATAATATCAATTTATTTCTAAATAATTTGATTAAAAAAAATTTGTTTACTAAAAGAGAATTTTTTTCAAATAAATCAAATTTAAAAATTTCTTTATTATACGAAATATACCATAAAGGAAAAATTGAAAAAAATTATGAGGAATATAATTACGAAATTATAAATTTGTTATCATATATTAAAAAGGATATAGAAGGCAATATTTCAATAGGAATATTTGAAGAATTTATGAAGAATGATGAATCTATAATAAAACAAAGATTAAGCTTGATTAAAATAATTTCTGAAGGATTTAGACCTGATGAAGTTTATCAAAATTTAAAAAGGAAAAATGAAGAAATAAATTCATATATAAGCGAATTTATTTATGTTTACAATAATATAATAATATATTTTAAAGAAGCATATCAAGAAATTATTAAAAAAATAAAGGTGGTAATAGAAAATTATAAAAATCTAAAATTAAAAGAATTTAAAGAAAATAAAATAAACGAAATGAAAGGAATAAAAGGATTAATTGATAAGAATTTAAAAATTACAGCAAATTTAATCAATAAAGTCAAAGAATTTTTTTTGTTTAATATATTATATGATATGAATAAAAAAAAAGATGAAATATATAATTTTGATTATACATATAATCAATTAAATGAAATAGGAAATTTATTAAAAGAAAATACAAATATTAATGAATTATATAATATATATCAGGAAATATTTGATAAAATAAAAGAAAAAATTGGTTATAGCGAGAAAACAGCTCAAAAGTATGTTCAAGATTTCATAAATTATTTCGATATAACTAATTATAATATGAAGGATGACATAGCTATAATATTTATGAGTAAAAAATATGAATTAGATATAAATGGTATTATTTTCTTTTTTAGTTATTTTGAGAGATATAATAAATCTTGGAATAAAAAATTATTTGAAAAATATCTAAATTTATCATCAATAAAAGATTTCAAAGAAATGAAATCTAAATTATTAGAATTGAAAAATAATAAATTATATGATTATCATAATATAAAAATATATAATAAATTATTCACATGTTTATATAGGAAAAATGAAGCAATAGACTTTTTATTTTCAAAAACAACTGAAGATATAAATATATTAAAAGATACAATACTTCCAATTAATAATATAATAGATATAAAAGATTTAATGGATACTGAAAAATGTATTGTTGAAATCAACAAAATGAAACAATTAAGGGATAATAATGAGATATTTAATTATATAACTGAGATGAATGAAGAAATAATTAATCAATTTGAAAATTATTCTAAGATATATCCTTATATAATTGAATTAGATAGAAATAAAGAAGATTCCAAAAATATTTATGATCAAATTTATAATATTATCAAAGATTCATCTTTTAATATAAATCAAGATTCAGAAGAATTAGTGTATTTTGATAAATATAAAATGAATTATATAAAATTTACAATGAATTAATTAATTAATTTAAATAAAAAAATAAATATTAAAAATAAAAAGGCAAAAGATGAAGATAATACTGATAATGATATATTAAAGATTAAACTTCGAAATTTAATTTTCTTTAAAAATGTAATATCTA
>Ga0256405_10012449_pt1 | contig 10536 bp, 6 predicted proteins | sample RumenRJG_02DNA_FD_189096 | JGI IMG/M metagenome (GOLD analysis project Ga0256405, IMG submission 189096) | Bovine rumen microbial communities from Lethbridge, Alberta, Canada - RJG_02 | ecosystem: Host-associated > Mammals > Digestive system > Stomach > Rumen | place: Canada: Alberta | collected... | reverse complement strand
AATACACCCGAGGTTGTTAAACTCCCTAATAGGAGCTAACACCTCTAGATGAAGATAGGTCTTAAGTAGCAATATTTAAGGTCTGATCTTCGAAGCCTCTCCCTTTAGGGAGAGGTTATTCACAAAATGAGTTGCTTTTGCATTGAATAATTTAGACTTTTTTTTACTAAAAGTGTTGACAGCTCTTAATTGTACCTATATAATGCTCTCCGTTTTCAAGACAACTTGAAAGCAAATTTTAAAGGTGTTCCTCCTTAGTTCAGTCGGTAGAACGGCGGACTGTTAATCCGTATGTCGCAGGTTCAAGTCCCGCAGGAGGAGCCATTAAAATTAAAAATCTATTTTTGGAGTTCCTCCTTAGTTCAGTCGGTAGAACGGCGGACTGTTAATCCGTATGTCGCAGGTTCAAGTCCCGCAGGAGGAGCCAAAAACTTAAAAACGAGGCTACCAATTAGGTAGCTTTATTTTTTTCTACGTTCCCTATCTCAAAATCAAGTTTTCCTTATTGCATTTTCATCTACTCCTCATAAGATATTAGTATAAGGAGTTTTGTCTATGAAAAAAGCTTTAATTGTATATACCAACGGTACTGAAGATGTAGAAGCAACTGCAGTACTTGATGTGCTACACCGTGGTGGTGTAGATGTAAAAACTGCAGCTATCCATGCTGATGGCTCACGTCTTGTAAATTGTGCTCATGGCTCAGTATTTTTATGCCAGCACAATATCGAAGATGTTGAAGGTGAGTTTGACGTAATTATAGTTCCAGGTGGTCCTGGTACTAAGAGTTACACAGGCTGTCCTAAGCTTATTGACATGCTAAAAGCTCAAAAAGCTCGTAAAGGACTAATTGCAGCTATTTGTGCTGCCCCTGGTGTAGTTTTATACGGTGAAGGTATTTTACAAGATCCAACTAAAGCTAGTTGCTACCCTGGCTGTGAATGCGGTGGTAAGTTTAGCCATGATGGTGTAAGCGTAAATGCTGATGAGAACATCATCACCGGTCGTTCTGCACATTATGCTATTGCTTGGGGCCTTGAGGTTTTAAAAGCTCTTGAAGGACAAAAGGTAGCTGATGATGTAGCTACTGCCCTACTAGTAATTAACGACTAGTGATCTTTATATCAATCCACTTTCAACAAAAATGCCTCGTTCCCGAGGCATTTTTAATCTGCAAATAGTCTGAAAAAACTAATTACTGCTTAAACCACTTATCGTAGATCTTTTGATAAGTGCCATTATCTTTAATGGTCTTCAAGCCAGCGTTAATCTTCTCCATTAAAGCGGTATTGCTCTTATTAGTGATAATACCAAGATCAGCTGCGTTTACTGCGCTCTCTTCAACGTAGGCTAAATCTTTATCTTGAGTTTGAACTAGATAGAACTGCTGTACAGGGGTACCGGTAATGGCTGCATCACATACACCTTTTTTAAGCTCCATGTAAGCTTCTGGCATAGTGTTGTAGGTAATTACATTAGCATTCTCAATACCTTGAGCGATATTTGCTCCAACTGAGCCAATTTGTACGCAGATAGGCTTGCCCTTTAGATCATCCATTACCTTGAATTTACCAAGATCAGCTGTTCTTACCATCATACCTTGAGCTGCAACATAGTAAGGATCAGAGAATAATACCTGCTTTTCACGCTGTGGATTTTTAGTCATACCAGAGATAGCAGCATCAATTGAGTGAGATAGTACTGCTGGAATTAGACCATCAAATTGCATAGCCTGCATTTGAACATCCATATCTACAGCATCACCAATGGCTTTCATTACATCAATATCAAAGCCTATGATCTCATTTGACTTATCATCAACAAAGTCAAATGGCGCAAAGGTAGGCTCGGTACCTACGACCATTTTATCTTTAGCTAAAGCAAAGTTTGAAACAGTTGCAAGAACCGCTGCAACTAAAAGAGATTTAGAAAAGCTCATAAAAAACTCCATAAGTCTTGTTAACTACTGACATTATGGAGTTTTTTTCACTAGTTTTAAAAGAAAATGTTGTTTTGTGTAAATTTAGTGCACTAAAGCACCATCATAATCTTGGTCGTATCACCAATGCTTAGGTCTTTTCATGTGATGCTCTTAGTATTCCCTATGCATTTGACTTCACCAAGACTTTTGTAAATGTCCTAATCAATCCTTACCAAATTACCAATCCGGATGATGGTGATGTGGGTGACGTGGTCTACGTGGCCATGGTCCATGTCCAAAATGTCTAGGAGGTGGTGGGCCCCACATTGGTCCTGTAGGAGGTGGTGGTGGAGGTGGCGCAAAATGATGAGGGCCTGGGCCAAAGCGAGGACCAGGACCTGGCTCTGAGAACTGATAGTTGCCACCAGCGCTATGACCGCCGCGGTCAACATTGTAATAGAAGCCAAAGCTTTCACCGGCAAAACACATAGGTGTTGCACCGATAAAAAAGCTAAGATTAGGCAATTTCTAAGTTTCATACAAACTCCTTCTTTATTTGTATGTCTTAAGTATAGTTTTGCTTACTTAGCTTTATATTAGCTTGACGAATTTCTAGTTTTTGTACAATTATTTAAATCTATCTACCACAAATGCCACCAAGGCTTAGAGGCCTTAACTGCACCTAAGGTATCTAATCTATCGCAGATAAGGCCACAAATAGACTTATTGTCATCAGGCTCGCCCCAAGGAGTATTCATTAGAACTTTAGCAGCACCTGTGACATGACCTACTACATAGATGTGGAATTTACCCTCTTTAATTGCATTTACAATAGAAGTTTTTAAAACTAACTGATGAATGCAAGAACAAGGGATGATCACACCTTGGGTACCGGTGAGACCTCTGAGCTTACATATTCTAAAAAAGCCTTCAATCTTCTCATTAACGCCACCTACTGGTTGCACATCACCGAATTGATCTACAGCTCCGGTTACGGCTAAGTCTTGACGGATAGGAAGATCAGCAAGTGAGGAAATTACCGCACAAAGACCGGTTAAAGAGGCTGAGTCACCATCAATTTCACTGTAGCTTTGCTCAAATACTAAGCTAGCTGATACTGGAAGTGGTTGCTCTGAGGCAAACTCATCAGATAAAAAGCCATTGATGATCATCATCGCTTTAGCATGGATTTGACCAGCCAGCTCAGCTTTTCTTTCAATATCGATAACGTCACCATCACCACCTGCGCGCAAGGTAGCAGTAATTCTTACAGGCTCACCATATTCATAGGTAGTACCCGCGGTTTCAATGACACTTAAGCCATTGATCTGTCCTGTAACCTCACCTTCAGTATCAAGTAAAATCTGATCATCGCGGTGGTTACGAAGTTCCATTTGTGCAAGATAATTTAATCTAAAATCAGCTGCACCTATAGCTTTTAAAACATCGTTATAGGTAACTACAGATCCTTTTGAATATTGATTAGCCTCAGTTACAAGTGAGATAAGTTTAAGTTCAGGAATACCGATATAGCGTCTATCTCCACTTTGACGAGTAGACCAAATACATAAAAGCTCAATTGCCCTATTATCAAAGTCTTTGACACCAAACTTTTCTTTATAGCTTGCAACAAGGCTTCCCATCATTTCCATGGCACCTACAATAGAAAATTCTAAGACAATGTCAGCACGGAGCACATTATCTAAAGTAGGCCACATCATATTAAGGGTAGCAATGTCATTAGCATCGCCACATAAAACAAGCTTTAGAGAGGTGTTTTGGGCAAGACAAGCATCAGCCATACCTAGCCACTTAGGATGGTCAATTAAATGTGAGCATGGCATGATGACAAATCCATCAGAGGTTAGTACGCCATCTTCTTTGTCAGAACCAAAGAGCTCAAATTTAGTAGGAGCATAGGCAATGGTTGGCTCTACTTTAGCTACATTTTGCACAAGCTCATTGGCTAAATCGATGGTATCAACACTTGAGACACCACAAAGTAACATTACCTTATGAGTCTTACTTACCATTAAAGTCTTTAAAGCATTGATAGCACGTAATTGAAGCTTAGCAAAAGAGCGAGGTTCTAAAGTACTAGTATCTTTAAAGCTTGCCTTTTTAATAATCGGTAGTAAATCTTTATACTCAAGCTCAAGGACAGCATCTTCTGCCTCTTGGGCCTCTTTAGTATTTTCAGTAAAAACGTATTTCAAGATTATTCCTGTCTTTTATTTTCTAATTCTGTGTAAATCGCGTATTTTAAGCCATTTTATTTAGATTCAAAAGAGTAAATTAAATCAACAGATTGATCCATTGAGGAGATGAATTCTAAATAGAGTTTACGCATGATTTCATAGCGAATTTTAAATTCATTTAAAGAGTTAAACACACCATAGCCATAGGATAGACGGATACGATTAGTAATATAGGTTTGAACTTCTACCTGTGTATCATTACCAGTGCCAGAGGAGCCAAACTGCACACCATCCATACCAAAGATGCCAACTACAGAATTGATAAGACCTGTTGTAGTACCTAAGCCTAAGGACATTAAAAGCTGAGTACTTGCGTTATCAGTGTTAGTTGAGACGGTATCAGTTTTTTCAAGGCCATGACCATATAGAAGATATGACAAGATCTCGTTTTGACTCATCGCAGGCTTTGAGAATAACTTAATATCTAAATCCTGTGTTCTGCCTTTAACTTGCACACCGGCTACTACATCATCGTCAATAGTGCTTTGATCAACAACCACCTCAGCATCCACATATGGATTAAAGACGTTGCCTTTAAAAATAGCTTCAGCCTTGTTTACTATAAACTTATGACCGTACAGCTCAGCATGGCCATTATCTAAAAAGAGTTTGCCATCACCTATGATGGTAGTTCTATCTGACTTTTTAGTAATATGGACATTACCAAAAGCATCAGCCTTAAGTCCCATGGCATCAACTTTAATATTCTTACCTAAAGCTACATTGACATCTAATTCCATGTCATTGTTAAGACTTTTTACTCTAAGCTTGTTGACTGTCTTAGTTAAGTTAGAATTATCGTCAACAAAGATTTCATCCATAGAAGGTGCTACAGCCTGAGTTTCAATATCTTTAAACTTAATTAAAGCTTTTGGAATTTCAATATTACCTGTAACTTTTAAATGATCATCTAAGCTTACTTTAGTATGGATATTAGCCATAGCCTCGCCATAGCTTAATAAGAAGATTGGTAAATTGTCAGCATCAAAGTTCAAAATGCCCTTAGCCCCATCTGACCAATCTAGATAACCTTTGAGGTTAGCCTCCGAGCCATTAACTAAGATCATACCCTTTAAATCACCGCGGCTACCACTTGCATTTACATCAATCTTAAAGTCATTAAATAAGCCTAAGTTGTAGCTAGGTGCTGCGTTACCTTGAGCACTAATGGAGCCATAGAATAAAGGTTTGTCTAAACTTCCTTGAAGTTTACCTTTGATATTTAGCTTACCTTTTAAAGAATTGATAGCATTGGTAGTTGCAGTAAACAATGACAAATCTAGATCTTCAAGTTTAATTTGCCCATCAAGAGTTTTTGACTTATAAGGATCGCTTACATGAGCATTAAAACTTAATTTGCCATGATCTTTAGTAAGTTTGGCATTAACGATAGCAGAGAGTGTGCGCTCATTAATATCTAAATCCATATCAAAGTGCTCATATGGCAAAAAGGCATTGCTAATTACAGCTCCACCATGATTAGCCTTAGCATTAGCTTTTAAGGTAAGAATGCCACGATTTACCGAAATATCTGCTTGCATGCTCATACGACCACGCAAATCTAAGTTCTTTGGGAAATAACGATTAAAGGCAACTAGCTCTACTTCATCTAAAATAGCTTTAGTATCAATTCGTTGTGGAGAGAGCTTAGTATCAGCAATTTTTATTGAAGCAATACCATTTGAAAGCTTAATTGGACTTATTGTACCTTGATGTTGTTTAAGACTATAGTTTACTTTTACAGGCTCTAATAAAGACACTGGCTCAATAATATGGCTTACCACCATCAAGCTAGAAATTTCACCTTTGTATTGAGAGGTCTCTTGATTGTAACCACCGGTTGCCGATAAGAAACTACCTGAGCCTTGGCCACAGGCAAAGTTTAAGCGATGATCTTTAAAGTTACCTGCTATATCTAAAGAGCAATTACGGTATGGATTAATATCCTTATCAAAACGGATAGTATGTACTACCATAGATAAATTGCCGTCTTGATTTAAGGTATCAACATTTGTATCTAAGACAAGTTTTGAGAATCTTAAATTGTCATAGGTGATAACTTCAGATTTACCAGTAAGTTTAATTACAGGACTGTCTAGTGATCCTGTAATTTGCAATCTTCCTAAAAAAGAACCTGTAAGTTGTTTATCAAGTTTAGAGAGATCTTTTAATTTCACAGAGCCTGTAAAATCAGAGCCATCAGTCTCAACTTCACCTTTAAGTAAGATTTCATTATCTGCTTGGGTAAACTTAGCATGCTCAATTGAAAAACCATTATTAGCTGATCCAAAAGCATTTTTTACATCAAGTTTAGCTTTAGCACCATTTAGATAAAAGTTAGCATCTAGGCTATCAATATTAAGTGAAAGCTCATCATCATAAGCAATAGCTAAATTTGATTTAGCATCAAACTCACCTTGCAAAGGTTCCCATAAGCCTTTAGCATCATCAGCTTTGATCTCAACATTGCCTTTATATTCAAAATCTTGCGTAAAATCAAAGTCACCTGAGACATTTGCTTTAAATTTTCTATCTCCTAATAAGCCATTGAAACTTGCTTCATTGATATGAGCATTATCTAGAGATAAATTACCATCAATTTTAGTTTTAATATCTTTAAAGCCGTGACCTTCAAAAGTAGTCTTTAAATCAACTTTTAAAGTTTTAAAGATTTGACCATCCATGGCAAAATCAAGATCTTTAAAATTAAGTCTCTTATCTTTAGTTACCTTGGCTTCAACTTTAGGATCTAAGGATTTTTCAACATTTTTTAAAGCATCTAAGAAATTTTTTACACTTTCATTTTGGGCTTTATCATCTAGTGTTTGCTTGGCAACTAATGGATAGCTTATAAGTGGTGATTGCACCTTAAAGATAAAAGGCACTTGTTCTGATAAAGAATTGATACGAGAAAATACTTTTACTTGATAAGGAGAGGATAAGTCCGCATCTAATGATAAGTTTACAAGATCACCTTTTAAATGGCCCTTACCTTTTAAATCGTATAAACCGCCTTCATAGTGATTTAAGGTGTACTCAGTTTTATGACCAAAACCTTCAATATTAAAATCCATGTTGTAGTAATCAATAAAGTCTAAGGTTCCATCAACTTTAAAACTACCTAGGTCATGTTTAATATCTACATAATCAACTTTAAGTAAGGTATGTACCCAAGAGGCATCAAGTTTAGCGTCAAAGTAACCAGTATCATACACATCCATATAATAGCGAGCATGATTTAAGGTTAAATTGTGCAAAGCAGGATCTAAAGGTAAATCGATGTCATAGATCTTTTCAATAGCACCATTACCATTATCAAAGGTTAAGATCTCTGGTAATTTTTCATCATCATCGATACCATCATCTTCATACTTTAGGTGCACTAATGGTGAATCTATAGTGCCTTTTGTAACCGCCGCATAAGCATCATAAGCTTCAAGTGACAGATCGGCTTTATCAACCATCACATCGACAATATCAGATAGGTAGGCAAATTTATCTAACTTGACCTTATCAACTAGAATATGGACTAAAAAGTCTAGTCTAAAGTTTTCATAATCACTGTCATCATCTGTATCAGCAGTTTCAACATATCCAGGAGGATCAGGCAGTAACTCTACTTTAAGATTAGTTGCATCAATTAAACTTACTTCAAAGACATTCTTAGTTAAATAAGTTAAGACGCCGTACTTGATATTAAGTTTATCGGCGCGAACAGATACTATGTCTTTTACTAAAACTTCAAAGTATTTATCAGTTTTAAAACCTTTTAAAACGCTACCTTCTTGTATATCTGAGGTAATGGTTAAAACATCTGAAAATTTTGAATTAGCAAAATTGATTAAAGAGTTAAGACCAGAGGTAGTTGCTAGTAAATAGTATAAAAAGCCAAAGATACATAGACACAATGATCCTAGGGCTAACAAGGTATATTTAAAAATTGCTTTAGCTTTTTTAGACATACTAGAACTCTGGACCAAAGGATAAGTGTAACTTTAAATGTCTGCCATCATTGTGATTATCAATACCATAGGCAACATCGACTTTTAAAGTACCGTATTTTGACATATATCGATAACCAATACCTGGGCCTAATAATACTTCTTTATCTTTATAATCATTAGTACAAATGGCTGAATCTAAAAATATAGCACCACGAGAAGAGTCAATTCCCACAGGGAACATATATTCAAGAGTAGCTGCCGAGATATACCTACCGCCTCTTAGTTTGCCATTAAGTCTTGGTGATTCTGATTTATAGCTAAAGCCTCGTAAATTTTGCTCACCACCTGCGAAGAATCTCATTGAAGGAGGAACTTTTAATGAGTCTGAACCTAAATTTGTACCTTGATAAATTTTATATAAAACTCTAGTACGCTCTGTTGGTGAGAATACACCTTTAAAAGCAAGTTCACCATGATAGAAGGTGTAATTGGTAATGCCTTTAGCAGCAAACTTATTATCAAAGGTAAAAGAATAACCTGTTTTTGGATCAAGACCACCTGTGGTTTCACGTTTAGCAATTAAAAAGCCTGCCATGAGATTTTGAGGATAGCCTTTTTCATATCCTTGCTCATAGTCTTCGTATTCATAGGCTAAATAAAAATCACGGCGCCAATCACTATTTAAATGAGTTACATAGTGAGCAGAAAAGTGCGACAAGTCAGATTTAGTATCATTAAAATCAGTATGAGTTTGAGCAAGCTTAAAATAGAAGTAATCTAAGTTTGGATTTCTAAAAGGGATTTTATAAATTGCTTGTGCATCCTGCTTTACTCTTGAAGCTCTCACATATGAGCTAAAAGAGTGTCCTTTTTTGCTAACTAAAGGTTTATCCCAACCAAAAATTCCACGCACCGATTCATCAGTTGAATAACCTAGACCTACACGATATAGGTTTTTCGCCTGTCTTTCTAAATCAATGTTAATTGGAACTTGATAATCCTTTTTATCTTCAACTTTTGGTGTGATATCTACTGATTTATAGTAATTAGTTTGTGCAAGGGAGGCTGACACATCATTTAACTTTTTAGATGAAAATGGCTCCCCTTCTTCAATTGTAATTAAAGATTTTGAAGGCTCAATTAGCTCTTTAGTGGCGTCATTGTAGATAAGCTTACCAAAGCTATAACGTACCCCAGTATCATAGACTAAGACCACATCAGCTACGTTTTGCTCTTTATAGACTAAGATGTGGTTAGAGATAAACTTACCATCAAAAAAGCCAAGTTCAATAGCTTTTGCCTTAATATCAGCTTTAAGCTTTTCATATTTACCATGATCTAAAAGGGTGTATGAGCTAAGACCACTTTGTTTGATGATCTTGTCAAAAGAATCAAAATAAGCACCTTGTCCGATGATTTCAACTTGTGCTCTTCTTATGAAAAGACCTTTACCACTATCCACATGAGCTACAACTTTTGTCGAAGACTCATTTTTCTTGGGATAATCAATTTTGATAATTGGATGGTAATAACCATATGAGTGCAAGGCAGTAGTAATTTTATCTATAATCTCACGGTCATAAAGACGTGCTCTTTTCTTAGCAATTTGTGGCAAGGTGGCTAGATAAGATTCAACGTTTGTTGCAATTTCCTTATCGTCAATACCATTTAATTCAATCTCAATTGGATCTTCAACTGTTAAGATGTTTTTGATAGGTTTGTTATCTGATGAGCAAGCATTTAGATAAAACAAAGCTAGCGCTATACCACATAAGGCATAATGCTTGATTTTTATCTTACTTTTAAAAGTTTTTATTCTGCTCATAGATCCTACTTACTTAAGCATATTATTATACAAGCAAAGTAAGGATTTTTAAGGTAAAAACAAAGAATTACCGCACATTTTTGGCCTTTTATCAAGTTTTTAGATAAGTTCTAGCTAATTTTCTTTTAAGTTCAATTTTTTAGACAGCTCGTATTAACTTTTCAACCTATTGAAATATTGATTAATACTTAGGTATTTAGCAAATAAGTTTTCAAAGGAACACTTTAGAATTACTAGGCACATCTTAAGCAAGATTAAGGCTTTTAGAACTGATATTAGCTTTGTTTGATTTTGTTTGTGAAAGCAACCCCCACTTAAAGCTTCGCTTTTGAAGTGGGGGCTTCTTTGCCTTTTTTAAGAAGTTTCCTTCCTAATTATGAGCAAAGTTTCTGCTTGATCCGTTTACCCTCTCATTGCTGATACTCTACACGGAACTGCTAGTTTCCTAGCGACAGACTATCCCTGAATTTCCTTCCAGTTCAACAGCTTTAATAGGAGCTGTAATACCTAATAATCTCATAGCCTCATCTCGAATGTTCTTGGCTGCGTTTTCGTCTCTCTGATTGATGGAGTGGCAGTTAGGACATT
>Ga0256405_10012448_pt1 | contig 10537 bp, 10 predicted proteins | sample RumenRJG_02DNA_FD_189096 | JGI IMG/M metagenome (GOLD analysis project Ga0256405, IMG submission 189096) | Bovine rumen microbial communities from Lethbridge, Alberta, Canada - RJG_02 | ecosystem: Host-associated > Mammals > Digestive system > Stomach > Rumen | place: Canada: Alberta... | reverse complement strand
TCGATGACGGGGATGAGGATCTTCAGGTTGAGTGCGAAGACGACAACGACCGCGAATGCGAGGATGATTGCGACATCGGCAAGGGCGTAGTTCCTGTCCTTGGCGCATCCGAGTCCGAATGCACATGCGACTGCGACGGTGATCGCGGTGAGCACGGTGACCATCTGGTCGTAGGGGAGGGTGTTCATGTTGCCCTTGTTGGCGCAGACACAAACGACCGCACCGAGGAAGATGAGGAAGATTCCGTAGACAGAGAATGCCACGTTCTTCTTCGCCACTCCGCCGGTGACAGCGAGGTATCCTGCGACTGCAGCGAGGACGCCTGCGATTCCGGAGATGTATCTGAATTTCTTTACGGCCTCGAACGCTTCGAGGGTGTCGTCGGTGAAACTGAGACCGTCCATGACGCCCAGTATGACCGCGACGAGGAATACCAAGCCGGCAGCGATTGAAACGATGCCGGAAGCTTTAGCCAAACCGTTCATGGAATGGACATCGTAACTGTCGATATAATAGTTTGCGCCTTACGTGTTAAGTCCTCAGGCCCGATTTCGCGTTCTGGCACATGATTTCCCCATTTTCAAAACCCAAACATAATTTTCGTCTGGGTCTTTCTTCGGTCATGCCGGCGGTGACCGTAACCGGGGTTTTAGGTGTCTGGCTATATGTGGTTGGTTCCGAAACGGGCCACGCACGCGCGGTGCGTGCCGTGTTGGGCGCGCGCGGATAAACATAATATAGGGCGAGCCATTAGGTCACACCATTCATGCACGGCATTAGCCGATGCGTTCACAGTCTAGGAGAGCCACTCTCCATTCACGCCTAACGGCATTCACAGACAAAAAGGAGATAAACCCCATGAAAATGAAATTTAACTTCCTTGGCGGGGCCGACATCGTCGGACGTATGGCCATGACCATGGAAGGCGACGGAAAAACGATGCTCGTCGAATACGGCATCAGCCCTACCAAACCCCCGGAGTATCCTCTCCAGGTCCCCGGTAAGATCGACCACGTGTTCCTGACCCACAGCCACCTCGACCACTGCGGACTCATCCCCGCGGTGTGCGGAACCCAGAACTGTGAGCTGTTCACCACCCCCCTCACCGCTGAGATCGCCGAGCTCATGATGTACGACAGCCTCAAGATCGCCAAATCCGAGGGCTACCCCCAGCCGTACACCCCCGGCGACATCGAGAGGACCATGAAGCACGTGGTCCCCCTGACCTTCGGCGACACCATCGAACTCGGAAAGATCAGCTGCACCCTCCGCTCCGCCGGACACGTCCCCGGAGCAACCATGTTCGAGTTCCAGGGCGACAGCAGCACCATCTACTCCGGCGACATCCACACCGAGGACCAGAAGCTCGTCCTCGGAGCCAGGCCCCGCGACTGTAAGAACCTCTTCATCGAGGGAACCTACGGCGGCAGGAACCACCCCCCGAAGGAGGACAGCATCAACGCATTCATCGCCAAGATCGACGAGGTCATCGACCGCGGAGGAAGGGTCATCATCCCCTGCTTCGCAGTGGGAAGGACCCAGGAGATCATGCTCCTGCTGAAGAACCTCGGCTACGAGATGTGGGTCGACGGAATGGGAAGGAGCGTCACCAACCTGTTCCTCGAGTACCCCGAGTACATCAGGAACGCCAAGTCCCTGAAGGCCGCCAAGAGGACCTTCAACGAGGTCAGGAACAACTCCATGAGGAAGAAGGCCGTCGCAGGCCAGATTATCGTCACCACCGGCGGAATGCTGGACGGAGGACCCGTCCTCACCTACCTGAGGACCCTGAGGGAGGACCCCAAGAACGCGATCCTCCTCGTGGGTTACCAGGCAGAGGACACCAACGGAAGGATGCTCATGGAGCAGGGCTGCATCAACCTAGACGGCGAGATCGTCAAGGTCGCCTGCGAAGTGCAGAAGTTCGACTTCTCCGCACATGCCGGCCACGACCAGATCGTGGACTTCATCAAGGCTTGCGACCCCGAGAACGTCATCATCATGCACTCCGAGACCAGGGAGCTCTTCCTTCCCGACCTGGAGGATTACAACGTCATCCTCCCCTCGCCCAACCAACCCTTCGAGTTGGACATATGAGCGTCCCGGACCTACGCCCGTTCCTCGAGGAGGATGTCGGAAGCGGCGATGTGACCGCTGACATCTTCCTCCCGGACCGGGACGGCAAGGCCATCATCACCTGCGAGTCCGATTCCGTGGTCGCGGGACTCGAGGAGGCCGTCGCCATTTTTGCCTTACGCGACGTTAAGACCAGGACCTTCGCCAAGGACGGGGATCTCGTCAAAGCGGGGACCGTCGTTCTCGAGGCCGCCGGATCCCTGAAGGCACTCATGACCTGCGAGAGGGTCGCCCTGAACTTCCTGATGAGGATGAGCGGTATCGCCAACCTCACCCACAGCATCGTCAGCAGGGTACGCGAGAAGGACGACCATCTCATGATCGCCGCCACCCGCAAGACCACTCCCGGTTTCAGGTATTTCGAGAAGAAGGCGGTCGCCCTCGGCGGCGGCTGGACCCACAGATACGGCCTCTACGACATGGCCATGGTCAAGGACAACCACATCGCCGCGGCCGGCGGGATCGACGAGATCGCCAAACTAATGAAGAATGTGCCAGAAGGCCTCAAGGTGGAGATCGAGGTACTCGATTTCGACGAGGGGATCAAGGCCGCCAGATGCGGTGCGGACATCGTCATGGCAGATCATTTCGGTCCCGAGGAGACCAGGAGACTGAGGGATGCCGTCAAGGCCATCAACCCCGACATCCTGGTAGAGGCATCGGGCAACATCACCTCGCAGACCGCGGTCAACTACGCGGGATGTGCGGACATAGTGTCGCTGGGAGAGCTCACGCACTCCCCGAAATCCACCCATTTCTCGATGGACATAGAATGACTTTTTTAGCCGTGCTGACATTCTGACATCATGGCACTAGATTTCAGTCAGTACACCTGCGAGTACTGCGGGGCAACCTGCACCCAGGTCCTCTTCGCCTGCTTCCTCTGCGACAAGAAGGAGTGCGTGGACAAGGCCAGGGAGGACCGCGGAGGACCCGGAGGCCACATGAAGAGGAAGGCCCAGGGCCAGTCCATCGACCCTGCTGACATCATCAGGGAAGACATGATCAAAGAGTCTTCCGACAAGAACTAAAACGATAATACGCCAGAGGGGGATCCCCCTCTGGACTTTTTCCTTTAAAATTTCATCCGTGCCTGAACACACGGCAGCCAGTGTAAATCATCGCGATGTTGTACTCGTTGGCGGCATCGATGGACTCCTGGTCCCTGATGCTTCCTCCGGGCTGGATGATGGCGGTGATTCCCGCTTTGGCGGCTGCATCGACGGCATCCCTGAAGGGGAAGAACGCATCGGAGGCCATGACGCATCCCTCGGTGGGCTCGTTGGCCTTGAAGGAGGCGATCTTGGCGGAGTCGACACGGCTCATCTGACCGGCACCGATTCCGACCGCGTGCTCTCCGCGGACGTACACGACGGCGTTGGAGGTGACGTGCTTGGCGAGCTTCCAGGCGAACAGGAGCGAGTGAATCTCCTCCTGGGTGGGTGCACGCTTGGTGACGACCTTGAGGTTGTTGGGGTCGATGACGTCGGGCTCGTCGGTCTGTACGAGGAGTCCTCCCTGTACCTTCTTGGTCTTGGTCTCCCTGACCCTGTAGGCGGGTCCGATGGGCTGGTTGGTCCTGAGAAGACGGATGTTCTTCTTGGTGGAGAGGATCTCCAGTGCCTCGGGCTCGAAGTCGGGACAGATGACAGCCTCCACGAAGTACTCGTGGATCATCTTGGCGGTCTCGACGTCGCAGGGCCTGTTGAGTGCGATCACGCAGCCGAATGCGGAGAGGGGATCGACATCGTATGCGACCCTGAACGCCTTGGCGATGGTGTCCTCGCTGGCGAGTCCGCAGGGGTTGGTGTGCTTCATGATGGTTGCGGTGGGCCTCTCGAAGTCCATGACGATGTCAAGGGCCTTGTCGAGGTCGAGGATGTTGTTGTAGGAGAGTTCCTTTCCATGGAGGATCTCTGCCTTGGCGACGGTGACTCCGGCGGTGAAGGGTGCCTTGTAGAACGCGGCCTTCTGGTTGGGGTTCTCTCCGTACCTGAGGTCGCAAACCTTCTCGACAGGCTGGGGCCAGGATGCGGGGAACATGGCGTCCTCGAAGCGCTCGTTCATCTGGGTGGCGATCATCGCGTCGTAGTTGGCGGTGGCGGTGAATGCCTCAGCCATGAGCTTGGCGAGGAGCTTGTCCTCCACCTCTCCTCCGTTGGCCTTCATCGACTCGAGCACGGGTGCGTACTGTCCGGGCTCGACGAGGACCGCTACGGATTTGTAGTTCTTGGCAGCGGCACGGATCATGCTGGGTCCGCCGATGTCGATGTTCTCGACGATCTCCTCAAGGGTCGCTCCCTCCTTGAGAACGGTCTGTTTGAAGGGATAGAGGTTCACGACCACCATGTCGATGGGCTCGATTCCCATGTCCTTGATGGCTTTCATGTGCTCTGGGACATCCCTTCTTGCGAGGATTCCCGCGTGCACCTTGGGATGCAGGGTCTTCACACGTCCGTCGAGCATCTCGGGGAAGCCGGTGACCTCCGCGACCTCGGTGACTGCCACGCCGTTCTCTTTCAAAAGACGGTAGGTTCCGCCGGTGGAAATGATCTCCACTCCCATGGATGCCAGTTCCTTGGCGAAATCGACTACCCCGCTTTTGTCGGATACGCTGATAATTGCTCTCTTGATTTTGACCAGTGTATTGCCTCCAGTAAGGGTTACCTTGGTAGTGGTTTTCGAATCACTCCCGCCATACATAAAGTGTCGTAGGGGGAACGGAGAACGGGTTATAACGTCGCAGTGCATTCAGAGCACCCGTGAAGAAAAAAGACCTCGAAATCGCCCTCGAGAAGGTGCGGCCGTTCACCGATCCGGACCCCGGTTTGGAACAGTACCCCACGCCCGCCACCATCGCCGCCGACATCGTTTTCTCGGCCTACGCGGCGGGGGACATCGAGGGGATGAAGGTCCTCGACCTGGGATGCGGGACCGGCATGTTCTCCATCGCGGCCGCCCTGATGGGGGCGGGCATGGTGGTGCGGTACGACATATCGGAGAGTGCCCTGGCCGTCGCCAGGTCCAACGCGGAGCAGTTCGGCCTCGACATCGATTTCAGGCAGTCCGACATCGCTTCCGTATCGGAGGGTGCGGACACCGTGCTGATGAACCCCCCGTTCGGGAGCCAGAGGAAGAACGCGGACCGTCCGTTCCTCGCCAAGGCCATGGAATCCGCCGACAGGATCTACTCCATCCATATGGCGAACACCCTGGACTTCATAGGGAAGTATGCGGAGAAGAACGGACGCACCCTTGTCTCTTATAAAATTTATAAGTACGTGATCCCTCATACTTTCTCGTTCCATACCAAAACGAAACAAACCGTGGAGATTGCCGCGGTCCTTATCCAATGACATTCACAGAGAGATATCATGAGCGAAAAACAGGTTCTGCCCGGAGACGAGATTGCTGTAGAAGAGGAATACGTCGCCGCCGAAGGCACTTACGTCAGAGACGGAAAGATTTACGCATCGCAGGTAGGCACCCTCATCCTGGATGACAACGAATGCATCGCCAAGGTCGTGTCCTACAACCCTCCCAACGTCCTCGAGATCGACGACATCGTCTACCTCACCATCGACGACACCAGGAAGACCATGGCGACCGCGACCGCCATCGCATCCGACAAGACCCAGAGGGTCATTTCCAGCAGCACCGTCGCCACCATCCACGTATCCAAGATCTCGCCCGACTACACCGACAACGTCGCCGACGAGTTCAGGAAGGGCGACCTGGTCCGCGGACGCGTCATCAGCGTCAAACCCTCCCTCCAGATCACCACCAAGGATCCCCACCTCGGAGTCATCCGCGCCCAGTGCGGCATCTGCAAGACCGAACTGGTGCCCAAGGGAAAGAAGAACCTCTTCTGCCCCAAGTGCAAGAGGTCCCAGCCCAGGAAACTGGCTGACGATTACGGAGACGTGAAAATCTGACGGCGGATGCCCAGCAGGAGCTCGAGACCCTCCGCAAGGAGGTCGCTGCCCTCAGGTCGGAGATCGATACTCTCCGCGATTTTGTCAAGGCCCTCTACTCGCTCATGGAAGAGGGGGAGCAGTACGACGCACCCGAAGGTCTCCCGACCGCACTGGATTTCGGAAGGATCAACACATGAAGGTCGTCTGTCTGATGTCAGGCGGGATCGACTCCCCGGTGGCCGCATACATCATGGCCAAGGCCGGTGCTGAGGTCATCCTGCTCCACATGGACAACCGTCCCTATGCGGACGAAAGGCCCATCGAGAAGGCAAGGAAGATCGCCGCACAGCTCCGCAAGGAGACCGGCCAGGATATCCCCCTGTACTTCGCCCCCCACGGCGATTCGCAGCAGAAGATGTCCGAGAAGATCGATAGCCTCTACACCTGCGTCATGTGCAAGCACGCCATGATCCTCACTGCCAAGAACCTCTGCCAGAAGCTCGGGGCCAAGGCCATCGTGATGGGCGATTCGCTCGGACAGGTGGCATCCCAGACCCTGATGAACCTGAAATCCGAGAACATCGGAGTCAACTTCCCCATCCTCAGACCCCTCATCGGATATGATAAACTCGAGATCATCGACATCGCCGAGAGGATCGGGACCTTCGAATTATCCAACCTCCCCGCCACCGGCTGCACCATTCTGCCTAAGAAAGTGGTCACCGAAGCGGAGATGAAACTGACCCGCCAGTACTATGAGGATACTGACATCGAGGGTCTTGCCAGGACCTGCGCCGATAACGCGGTACTGGATCAGTGACTGTGCCTTTTCTTATCTGTGTAGGCGTAGAACGCGGGACAGGAGTCGATCTCGACCTCGTCGTAGATCATATCGGGAGTAATCCTGTCGATGTAGGGTGCCTGCACGCGGGACACATAGATCGTGTACTCCCCGACGGGGATCTTCAGATCGGTGTCCTTGGGTCCTTTGACCTCGGTGGAAACGAGGGCGGGGCCGAGGCATGCGGTACAGATACGGAAATCGTGTTTCTCGCGAAGAATGTGTTCCTTGACCGCATCGTCCACTTCGATCTGCATAATGAAGGGATTGCGAGGCAATATATGACGTTATGCGAAGAATTCCCTGACTTCCTTGACAGGGTCCGCGACGGGGACCGCTCCGATTCCCTCCAACGTACCGACCCTGCGGTCCAGGATCACGGCGATGCCCCTGTCCTTCTCGGAACGGATCAGCCTGCCGATAGCCTGGCGGATCTTCCTCACCGCGGGGACCTTCACCGCGGTGTCCCAGCCCTTGCCGTAACGGGTCTGGCAGTACCTTATCAGGGCATCCTGTTTGGCCGATGGCCTGCTGTAGGGGATGCCGACGATGATCGCCAGCTCCAGTTCCCTGCCGGGGAAGTCCAGACCCTCGCTCACGCGTCCGCCGGTGACCGCGAAGAGGATGCTGCCCTCGTTGCACCTGAACTCGGTGACCTGCTCCATCAGTTCCGACTGCGGCATGTCCCTGCGTTCGTAGTAGACCTCGCGTTTCAGCAGTGCTGGCACATTATCTGAGATGAATCTTTCCATGAGGGAGTAGGACGGGAAGAACACCGCCGTGCTGCGGTCGACGGAGTTAGCCAGCGATATCACGTAGTCCTTCAGCTTATCGTAAGTGTCCCCGCCGTCGTTCAGCTCGTCGTATTTGGTGGACACGTCCTGCACGTAGCAGACCTTCAGGTTCTCCTTGGGGAACGGGGAGGGGAAGCACTTCATCTCGGGTTCGAACAGGTCCAGTTCGCTTGCGTAGAGCGACAGGGGTTCCAGGGTACCCGACATGTGGACGGTGGAACGGCACTCCAGCAGGGGAAGGGCCATGTCCCTGGGATCCAGGCAATAGGCTTCCAGGGCGGGGTTCTCGCCTCCGGATACCAGGAACACATAGGGCCCGTCGCTGCAGACGGTCCAGGAGATCATCGCCCTCGCCAGGGTGAGGATGTGGGAACGGGGGAGCTTGCGTTTGAGCCTCTTGGCATCGGCGATTCCCTCCCCCACACCCAGGAGGCTGATCAGCATGTTGCGGATGTCCACCGTATTCATACCCAGACGGCCCATCATCTCCTCCTGCAGATAGCCCTGGGGGATCATGTCGTTCTCCCTCACCAGGAACTCGGTCTGGGCATCGTAGAGTATATCCTGCATCATGGTGACCACATCCTTCACGGTGAGCCCCTCGTAGACCTCCGGGTCCCCGTTCTCCTCCGCCTCGTTCATGGTGAGCTCCAGCGACCTGGAGGTGACCCGGTAGGTATCCAGCTCCCTCAGGTAGGAGGGGAGGTTGTGGGCCTCGTCGATTATCACCACCGCGTTGTGCTCGCCGATACCCAGCCATTCCAGGAAGTGCTGGCGTATATTGGGGATGAAGAAGAATGCGTACGGGGCACTGACCACATCGGCATACTGCAGGAGACGTTTGGAGGTCTCGTAGGGGCAGATGCCCGCCACGGTGCAGAAGTCCCTGAATCCCTCGGGATCGGGGGAGATGGACCTCATGAATGATACACAAGATTCCAGCTTGTCAGCGGTTATGGCCTCGAAATAGGGGCACTTGCCCGCGTCGGTGTTCCCCTTCTTGAGGACCTCGCACAGACGCGACAGCTCCTCGGAGGTGCCGCCGGACAGTTCGCGGTTGTTCTGGACCAACGGGCAGGTGGACGGTCCGCGGCCCTGCATGGGCACGCAGATCAACTCGGTCTTCTCGGAGACCGCCTTGGCCTCCATGGAGATCTGTCTCTGCTGGGACTTCGTTCTTGTAAGGAAAATGATCTTGTTCGGGGTGCCGGTGACGGCCTCGAGGGCGGAGACCAGTGCGACGGAGGTCTTGCCCGTGCCGGTACCGGACTCCATCACGATGTGGTGTCCGTTGCGGACAGAATCCCGGACCAGGCGGACTATGTCCTCCTGGCCGGGCCTGTACGGATAGGGAAAAAGGTTCGGAAGGCTCATTCCTTCTCTTCGACGTGCCTGAACCAGGCTTCGCGGGGGAGGTCCTTGTAGATGTCCACCTCTTCCTCCACCTCTTCCTCGGCGACCGGCCTCTCGTTCTTGATGAGCTCCTCGATGCGGTCGTTCCTGAACAGCCAGTAGTGGATCCTCCACTCACGGCCGTCGTAGAGGGTGATCTCCTCGCGCTCGGTGGTGAGGACACCGGAGTCCTCGAGCATGTAGAATGCGTCGCGGTCCTCGGGCTCGAGGACGTTGTCGATGATCCTGTTGGAGTATCCGAAGAAGTTCAGCACGTGCTGGGCGAGATCGAATGCCTCCTCGTGCTCCAGCTTCATCTCGCTGTCGATGCTGTGCTCGATGGCGAGGGTCAGGTCGTCTACGGTGATCATGTTATCAGCCTCAGTTGACGTTAACGAATTTCGCGGTTCCGTCGATGGCGCTGGCGAGCTCAGAGACGATCTTGTCGTCGAGCTCCTTGCCGACGAGGAGGACCATGAGTGCCTTTCCGCTTCCGTTGACGGAGACGGCCATCTGCTGGATGTCGACACCGGCCTTTCCGAGGACGGTACCGACCGCTCCGACCACACCGGTCTTGTCGGTGTAGTTCAGGAAGACCATGTTGCCCGTAAGGGGGACGTTGAAGGAATAACCGTTGTAGCCGACCAGCCTGGGCTCGTCGCCGAACACGGTACCGGAGATGGTCTCGGTGGACGTGCGGGACACGGTCTTGATCTCCAGGATGTTGGAGTAGTTGACGGAACCGGGGTTCTTGGAGTCCTTGATGTCGACTCCCTTGGATTTGGCGATGGGCTCGGCGTTGACCATGTTGGCGTTCTCGAGTCCGACCATGTCCCTGATGAATCCCTTGACCGCGTACACACGGAGGAGGTTGGTGTCGCCGTTGGCCATGTTGCCGTTGACGACGACCTCGAAGCTGTCGATGTTCTTGCCTGCGTTGAGGTGGTTGGCGAACACTCCGAGTCCCTCTGCGAGGGGGACGAAGGGTTCGGTCTCGGGGGTGAGCTTTCCGCGGGGTGCGTTGATGGCGTTGGTGATGATTCCGTCCTTCAGGTACTTGACCGCGGAGTTGGCGATGTCGACCGCCACCCTGAGCTGTGCCTCTTTGGTGCTGGCTCCCAGGTGGGGGGTGGTGACGAGGTTGGGGAGCTCCAGGAGCTTCTTCTCGTCGTCGCTGAGGGGCTCGTTGCACCATACGTCGAATGCCGCTCCTGCGATGACGTTGTCCTTGAGTGCCCTGTAGAGCGCGTCCTCGTTGACGATTCCTCCGCGGGCCACGTTGGCGATCCTGCAGGAGGGTTTCATCATCTTGAACTGTGCGTCGGAGATCATGTCCCTGGTGGAGGGGAGCAGGGGGCTGTGGATGGTGATGAAGTCAGCCACCTTGACGACCTCGTCAGCGTTGGGCAGGAGCTTGATACCGATCTCGTCGAGGACCTCCTGCTTCGGGGGGAAGG
>Ga0256405_10012447_pt1 | contig 10537 bp, 7 predicted proteins | sample RumenRJG_02DNA_FD_189096 | JGI IMG/M metagenome (GOLD analysis project Ga0256405, IMG submission 189096) | Bovine rumen microbial communities from Lethbridge, Alberta, Canada - RJG_02 | ecosystem: Host-associated > Mammals > Digestive system > Stomach > Rumen | place: Canada: Alberta | collected... | reverse complement strand
CCAGATCATAGAAGGGTACCAATCGAATGGAGAACAGATTACTCTGATTACAGAAAACTTTGATGATTCGATAAGAGAAATTTTGGATTAACAAATTCCCGTTTGTCGAGGTCTTTTGATCTCTTATTAAACGCGTTTTACGAGCCACTACGGCTCGGGGGCAACGATCCCTCCCGATCGATTTGAAGGGCACACAGGCGAGCCTGCTCCTGCGCGCGGGATCCGATCATTCGACTCTCAGAATGTTGTACTTGTTTTTCTTGAGGAAGTACGCGTAGGCGACGGCGGAAACGACGCTGTCAAAGGCGTTGCCGACGCCGAACATCAAGGCGATACCGAGGAGAGAGGGCGTCCAGACGCCGGTCAGATACAGAACGAAAAACGTTCCGTAGTAGACCGCGTTGGTGACGACCGATTCAAACAGCATATAGCTTGTCTTGCCTCTGCCGTAAAAGGTGCAGTCAAACACGTTCTGAAAGGCGTAAAGGACGTAAAAGCCGAACAGGACCATCACGAGTGTAAACAGCTTGTCCACGTCGGAATAACCGAGAACGTACTGCATAAACGGCTTGTAGGTCGGAATCAGGATTGCCCACAGCACGCAGACGATCGCGGTGATCGTAAAGTACCCGAGGGAGTTGCGCTCGACCGCCTTTTCGTCGGTGGCGGTCTCCTGCTTGATCAATTCGCCGAGCTCTGTCACCGGCAGGAGCATCCAGCCCCAGATGAAATTGTTGGCGACCCAGTAGGTCCCCTGCTCCCCCACCATATTGACCATGCGCGAGACCATCAGCATATAGGCGATATTGCGCACAAAGGATTCCAGCCCCGAGATGCCGCCGATCTTTGCAAAATCCCTTGCCCACGCAAACGAGAGTTTCCCGCGGCTGAAAACGCGGCAGCCCTGCTTTGAAAGGATCAGGACCGCGGTGACAAACAGAAGGGCGTTCACGATGATATTGGAAACGCCGATGCCGTTCACGCCGAGGTTGAGCGACACGGGCAGGGTCGACACGAGGAAGGTATCCGACACGACGCAGAGGACGAGCTTGACGCCGGTCAGAATATAGACGAAGCGGTCTTTCCCGAGGGTGACGAGCGCCACGGAAACGAAGCTGAACAGGATCCCGAAGATATTGGCGATCGCCTCGATGCGGATATAGGCGGCGGATTCCCCGATGATGTCGGGCGACGCCGCCATCGCCGAGAGCAGCGGCTCCGCGAAGATCAGGATCACCACCGACAGCACGGAGTAGACGCCCAGCGAGATCAGCAGTCCGGTCTTGACACGGTTGGCGAACTCCTTTTGATCGGAAACGACCTTCCCGATGAAAAAGAACAGCGGCAGGATGATCGCCTCATTCACGATCTCATAGATCAGATTGACCCAGCTGAGCTGTCCCGCGATGGAGTAAGACCATTCGCCGGGAAGCTGACCGAGGAAAAAGGTGCGAAGCGTCGTATAGACCGCGGGGCAGAGCCCGAGGACGAGCAGCGCCAGATACAGCCGGAGGTTGATCCTCTTGAGTGATTTGATGACCTTGTTCATGTTTCGATTTCCTTGTTTCCGCATAAGTAAGGAGCAGGCGAGCCTGCTCCCGTACATAGGGCCATATTAGAATTCCGAGAGATGTTCTTTAATATAGGGAATCAATTGATCTTGGATAGGCTTTAATTCAAAAAAGGCGTTGTCAAATTCATCAAAAGGATAGCGGTTGTTTTGAGCTTCGAATTCGCTGACGTCGTTAATGATGAACGATGAAAGATCATGAACGTCTATGTTGTTATCTTTAATAAAAGAATCAAAAAGCTTTTTGTGTTCGTACGCGCCTATCGCATCAAGACATTCAGAAAGTTCAGGAGCAACCTCTCGGCTGGAATTCACAAAAAACTGGCACAGTCCGCCGTTCATGACTTCCGTTTCATAGTATGACGATACATAAAAGATCCTCTGCGCGCCGGAAAGAGATTTAACACCGTCTATTATGTTTTCATACTTGTCGACTTTGGATTCCGTCATGTCTAAAACGGCGCTGAAAAGCTCATCATCGCTCAACGATTTCAATTCGTCTGAGGACGTTGCAAGATAGCGTTTTTGATTCTTTTTCGATTCCTTCACGGAACGGAACAAAGCAAAAAATCTTTTGAAAAAGCCTGCCATTTTAGATTCTCCTTTTTTCGTTTGACTCATTATATCACGATCGGAGTGTTTTTTTCAATCATTTCAATAAAACATTTCAATAAAACCAGAGCGGTCATCCCTCGGATCCGAGCGGAGACATTACGCTCTTTATGAGATCAATGCCGCCGAAAAAACGGGGGTTGCACGGGAGGAAAAGACGGATGATCAAAGTGGTTTTGATCGATATCGACAATACGCTCCTCAGCTTTTCCGGTTATGTCAAAGAAGCGATGAGAGAAGGCTTTTCGATCTTTGGATTAAAACCTTATACGGACGATATGTTTCCCGTCTTTGAAAAGACGAACGATTCCCTGTGGAAACAAATCGAACAGGGTACGCTGACTTTAGCAGAGCTGACGGAGTGCAGATGGGATCTGATCTTTAAAGAGCTTGAGATGGATTTTGACGGAAAAACATTTGAAGAGTACTTCCGGAAGAAGCTTTTTTACAGCGCCGTACCGGAGGACGGCGCAAGGGATTTGCTGGATTATCTGAGCCGCAAATATACCCTGTGCGCCGCGAGCAACGGTCCCTATGAGCAGCAGATGAACCGTCTGCGGATCGGAAAAATGAGAGATTACTTCTCTCACTGCTTTATTTCTTCTCTTATCGGGGCGCAAAAGCCGAGCAGAGCGTTTTTTGATCATTGCTTTCACGCTTTGAGAGAAGCGGAATTCCCCCGGTTGATGCCCGAGGAAGCGATGATGATCGGGGATTCGATCTCCTCCGATATATCCGGCGGCAGAGATTACGGCATGCGCACTTGCCTGTACCGGAAAGGAACAACGCCTGAACGGGACGTTTCCGGGGCGGATCACGTTGTAAGCAGCCTTGCGGAGATCAAAAACATCCTGTAAATCGGATCCCGGGGCGTCGGAGCAAAAAGATCCGCCGCGAAAAAGACCGTCTCCCGCTTCCGACGCGGGAAAGCCCCTGCCCGGAGACCCTCCGGGCAGGGGCTTTTTCTCTTTTTCCCGCGGGTTTACTCCTCCGCGGTTTCGGAGATCTTGTTCCCGCGCAGCGCCGTCAGCCGTTCCTGCAGCTCCCTTATCGCGTCGTGATCGCGCCGGGAATACTTTTTGTACTCGTCGAAGGCGCAATACTCCCGCCGGATCCCGCAAAGCGAGCGTCTTTCGTAATCGATCCCCCAGCTCCAGGGGCTGTAGTCGGTCGCAAACAGATCGCTCTCCGGGCGTTTGGCCAGCGAGGGGAACGAGCTCCCGGCAAGATATGCCTCAAACCGGGCCGCCGCCTCCGGATCGACCTCGTAAACGGTCACGGTCACGGGCACGCCGTGATGCTCGCGGTCGCGGCAGGTAAGCGTCCAGTTCCCGTCGCGGTCCCGGCGCAGAGATACCTCGTGCAGCGCGCCGCGCATATCGCCGTACCCCGGCGAGTAACGGAGGCCGAGCAGTTTGAATCCTTTGATCATGATCTCTGTCCTTTCCACATCCAAATCCGTATCGCCGTTTGCGCGCCGTTTTCTCCCGCGGTCCGGGATACGGTCTTACGGTTTTATTGTAGCAGATCCGGGCGCGCCGGTCAAGGCGTTTCCGGTCTTTCGGCGGAAGACGGGAAAATCAAAACGCAAAACGGGCAGGATTTTTTCCCCCGGCAGATCTTTTTTGCCCTTTTTCCTCGTTTTTTTGCGAAAAGTGTTGAAAGGGACGCTTTTCTATGCTAAACTGAAGGCAGAATTCAGGCCTTGAGGCCGGAAAGAGGTTTTTTATGCCTGTCAACAAAAAATCCCGCATCATCCGCATCATCGTCTGCGCCGCCCTTGTCGCCGTTCTCCTCCCCACGGGCTTTCTCACTGGCGTCCTCAAGTGGGACGGGATCGGCGCCGATTTCAAGTTCGGCGCCGGCACGATCCTCAAACTGATCGTCATGGTCGCCGGCGTGCTCGGCGCGGAAGCGTTGATCACCTTCCTGCTCTCTCTCTTCCAGCCGGAGAACCATCGCGTCCGCTCCGTCCTCTCCATCATCTCGAGCGTGCTGAAGTACCTCGCCGCCATCGTCATCCTCTGCTGGGGGCTCTCCATCATCGGCGTCAACGTCTCCACGATCGTCGCCAGCGTCGGGATCGTCGCGCTGGTCGTCGGTTTTTCCGCCGAGAGTCTCATCTCCGATATGGTGACCGGCGCCTTTATGATCTTTGAGAACCAGTATAACGTCGGCGACATCGTCGAAGTCGGCGGCTTCCGCGGCACCGTGACCGACATCGGCCTGCGGACGACCTGCATCACCGACCCCGGCGGAAACGTCAAGATCGTCAACAACTCCGCGATGAAGAACATCCTCAACCGCTCCGACAAGCCCTCCCGCAGCGCGAGCGAGATCGCCGTGCCCTACGGCACCGACTTTGAAAAGCTGGAAAACGCGATCCCCGGCCTGATGCAGGAGATCTTTGAGAAGCATCCGGATATGATGAAGGCGCCGCCGATCTATCTCGGCATCAATCAGCTCGCGGAAAGCGGCGTTGTGATGAAGTTCGTCGTCGAGGTGGACGAAAAGAACATCTTCTCCGGCGCGCGCACCCTCAACCACGACCTGCTCCTCGGCTTCAAAAAGCTCGGCGTGGAGTGCCCGTTCCCGCAGGTGGACGTCCACAATATCCCGGTCAAATGATCCCCCTTTTTTCCTGAGAGGAGGTGAAGATCATCCGGACCCGATTTTTTGAAAGGGAGTACCACACCCCGACCGCCGACACGGAAAACCCCGTCCCGGTCGAGCTGGAGGACCCCCGTGAAGAAGAATTCCCCCGGGAGACGCCGCCCGTTTCCGAAGAGACGGTCCCCCGGGACGAGTTCCACGAGGAGCCGCCGTCCGAATCCGCCGCCGCGGAGCCGGAGCGTGCGGGAAGCGACCGCCGCCACAGCCGCGTAAAGGATCTGTTCCTCAAACCGGTGATCGCCGCCACAGCCGCCGTCTCCGTTATCTTCGCGTCCTACGGCGCGGATCTGCTCGGTTACGACTTCCTTACAAGCGACTTTTCGGAGTGGTGGCACGGCAGTGAATACGGCAGCGGGGACGACTCCGGACCCGACGGCGCGCTCATGCGCTCCGTGATCACCGACTACGTCTCCGTCACCTATCTCCCGACCGGGGAGACCTACCGCCCCGAGAGCGCAAACGGGCAGGCGCTCGCCGACGCGAAGAGCTGGATCCGCGAAAAAGGCGGCGACCCGGAGGCGATGCGTTTTCTCCGCTATGAGGAGCGGGGAGAGCTCGTATACAGCGACGACGCGATCGTCATCGGCGACCCCGACAGCTCCGCAAGTCTCTACATCGCGCAGGGCGAGCTGTACCTGAAGACCTCGCGCACCGCCTTCTACGAGGCGGCGGACTCCCTCTCTGTTCTCTTCGATCCCGCGCGGGAGGAGGGAGACGACGAATTCCCGCCCTCCTTCTCCAACCCCTTCCCGGATTTTGACGGAGACTACGCCTGGGGCGAGGAAGGCTCCGAGGAATACGTCCGCTTCTATGGCGCGGGACAGAGCGACGCTTCCTATCTTGTGATCGGTGAAGCGTGGAAAAAGATGGGCGGCTCGCTCGGGACGGTGCCGGGCGCCCGCTACGATGAGAACCGCAACACCCTGACGCTTGAGAACTTCACCGGTTCGGTCCTCGACGTCAACCTGATGGGCAACGCCTTTACGATCGAGCTGATCGGAGAAAACCGGCTGGATCAGCTCCAGGTATGGGGCGCCGGTCACAGCGGCTCCGTGTGGATCCGCGGCTCCGGCAGCCTGACGGTGAACGGGGAGAACGCCGCGCCCGACGGCGTCGGCATCCGTCTCAACGCCGAGGGCGGCGCCGCGCGGCTCCTCGTCGACCGGGGCGCCACGCTCGAGGCGTTCGGCGCGTCCGCCGCGATCCTCATCACCGATACCCTCTCCCCGGACGCGATCCTCTACCTCAAGCCGACCGTTCTCACAGGCGGCGTGCGCGCCGTCGGCGACTTTGTTCAGCGGTCCGTCGCCGTCCGGGATGAAAACGGCTTTGTCACCGGGCAGCGCCCCGTCTCGCTCACCGAGTTCTCCCGGATGCAGGGCGTCACGCTCTACGACTTCTCGGTCACAGACGAAACCGGCGCTCCCTCGCGGCACGTCCTCTTTGAACCGCGGTAAGAGAAAAGAAAAAACACCGGCAAGGAAGAAACTTCCTTGCCGGTGTATTCTTTTCCGTCAGACTCTCTCTTTGCGTTTGATCGCGAGGAACGCGGCGGCCGCGAGGCTGAGACCCGCGAGCGCCAGGAACAGGACGCTGCCGTCCCCGGTCTGGGGCGCGGGTTCCTCCGCGGAGCTCTGCTCCGGCGCGCCGAAGAAGAAGGTGGTCCATGCGTTCACGTCGCTGCGCGCCTCGTCCGGATCCGTGACCAGAAGGATCTTTTTGCCCGGCTCGATCCCGTCCTCACGGGAGAGCTTGATCTCAACGGTCACCTTCCCGTTCTCATCCGTGACTGCCTCCTCCTGCCGGTACAGCCAGGCAGCGGTCTCCTCCGTTGTGAGCGGATAAGCCAGCGCGATCTTCTTCCCCGCCACCGGAGTCCCGTCCGGGTTTTTCAGCGTGTAAACCGCCGTCAGCGTTTCCCCGTCGTCAACGCTCGTCTTGTCCGCCGTCAGCGTTGCGAGATACGCAGGCGCTTTCCCGCAGCGGGTGCAGACGCCGTCCTTGAGATCGTGTCCGAGCGGCTCCGAGAACGCGAGGGAGACATCGATCCCGACGAGGCTTCCGCACTCGTTGCATTCGGTGATCGCCGCGTGCGACTTGATCCCGACAAAATCGCAGGTAGGCGCCTCCTCCCTGCTGTCTTCCGTCCGGGTCGTGAGCGAGGTGTGAGTCTCCTCCCCCTGCTCGAGCTGCTCACCGCAGTCGGCGCAGTAGGTCACCATCCGGGTGCAGGCGGTCTCAACATAGGTCCCGGTCTCTTCATCCCACTTCCCGATGGGTTCCTTTACCTCGGTGGTCTTCCCGTTCGGATGGACGTCCTCGCCCTTCTCCAGCACCTCTCCGCAATCCTCGCAGACGGTCATGGGCGTGTAGCAGGACGTGTCGACGTAATCTTCCTTCTCCTCGTCCCAGACGGAGATATATTCTTTCTGTTCTTTGACCCGCCCGTTCGGGTGATGGGGGATATCCTCGATGGTCCGGCCGCAAACCGTACACACGGTCCGCTCGTGCCAGCAGGGCGTTTTGACGGGCTCGTCCCCGGACCAGTCGTAGATCTCGTCGATGACCGTCTTATCCGCCGGCGTGCATTCCTCGGCGACAAACTCTCTGTATCCGCAGATCTCGCAGATCCTCTCGTGGCCTTCCTCCCAGTCGTCGCCGAAACCGAACTGCCACTCGCCCATGGTATGCTCGCCCTCGCAGGGGACGAACTCGCCGGTGTAGGTGATCGCGGCGGTCCCGTACAGGCACATATCCGTATTGTTAAACAGCGGCATCTCAACGACGAGCTCGCCCTCGCAGGCCGGAAGGGTGTTGTCGGAAAAGATACCCGTCAGCGTGACCGTCATGCCGTAATCGGAAACGCTGTCGACCGTATAGGCTCCGGACACAGAGCTCTTGCCGTCCTCGTCGTCAAACTCAAAGCGGAAAGAGTCGCCCCAAAGCCAGCCGTCGGGTTCGTGCCAGCCGGGCAGGCTCGTCGGCCACCAATCGGAGATGCCGTCCGGGTTTGTGATCGTGATCGTGAGCGTTAGCTTGTTGTAATAGTCGTAGCTCTCTTTGTCCGTCGTTACCGTGATAATCGGTCTGGAAAGCTCCGCGGTCCAATGCTCATCCGCAACGGGCACGGTGCCGCAGAGCACGTTGCCGTCCTCGTCCGCGACGATGCCCTCGAACTCCGCAAAGGTGTTTTCGTCGATCTGGTCGACCAGGTCGTTATCGAGGATGATGGTGCCAGCGCCGAGATAGCGGGAGAAGCCGAGTACGTCGAGGAAGACGACGCCGCCCTCGTCCACGACCAGCTTGGGAACGGCGTACCCGCCCTCCACGTTCTGGAAGATCACGCCGTCCCCCACGACCACGCGGGCGCCGTCCGCCGCCTCAAAGGTGAAGGCTTCCGCGGTAGCGCGGTTGAGAAGACCGACGTTCTCAAAGATCACGTTGCCGGTCATGGTAAAGGTGTGGGCGTTGACCGTATGTCCCAGAATGTTGCCGAGCTGGCTTGCCGCGTCGCCGAGATAGCTTGTGCCGTCCGTATCCTTCGCGGTGAAGAGGACGGTATTGCCGTCATAATCGGAGAGCGTGTAGTTGGCGCCGACGTAGGCCTTGCCGACCGCCACGACCTTGCCGCCCCCGGAAAGGAGCGAGGCGAGACCGCTGCCGGTGGGAGCGCCCCAGGTCTTTTTCGGCGTGGTCTTGGTCAGACCGTCGTTGGCGTCCGCGCCGGTAAACGCCATATAGAACACCTTGTCGGAGGTCAGCGCCGGACGGGCGGGGACCGTGATCCCGGCAGGCTCCGCGGCCGCCGCCGGTACGGCGGGCGGCAGCGCCTGCGCGTTCAGCGTAAAGAGCATGATCGCGCAGAGGAGGACGCCGGTCAGCTTGCGGAGGGGCGTTTGCTTCATCTTTGTTTCTCCTGTTGTGTATTCCTTTCGGTTTTCGGGGGGTCGCGGGGAGAGAAAGATCCGTTTTCCGTTTGTCATAGCTTTATTATTGTATAGTTTATTCTATACTCTGTCAAGACAAGAAGCCGCGCCGGGCGGCCGGCGTTTTCTTTACGCGTCCGGCGGGGCGGACGGAGGAGGCGGGGGATTTTTCTTCCCTTTTTTGGCGATCAGAAAAACGTCAAAGACGATCAGCGCCGCCGCCGCGCAAACGAGCAGAGCGAAGACGGGAGAAAACCGGTCCCCGTCCTCCGGCGCTCCCTGTTCCGGCGCCGGGTCCGTCTCCGGCGGCTCGGTCCCGGGCGGCTCGGTCTCCTCCGGCGCCGTCTCCCACGGGAGGTCCGGCTCCGCCGGTTCGTTCGGATCCCTGCCGTCGACCGTCCGTTTTTCCCCCGGCAGCAGGAGGGAGAAAAAGACCGATCTTTTATTGTTTTCCCCCGCGTTGCGGAAGGCGGTGATCACGTTGATCCCGGGATCGAACATCTCCGCCGGGACCGTCAGCGCGAACTTTCCCCCGGGGGCGGTCACCCGGTCCGAGCACAGAACCTTGCCGTTTAAGAGGACGGTGACGTTGTCTCCTTTTTTGAGCGTCGTCTCCACCAGAACGTCCTGCCGTCCGGAGACGCCGTCCGCGACAAAGGGGCGCTCTTCCGGCGCGGCGAGCTCGATCGGCTCGCTCGCGCCCGTCACCGTCAGGGTGAAGGTGGGGTCCTCTTCATACCCCTTTTCCTTCACGTCCGGGTCGGTATCCCGGATCCCGGGATCCCGGGCTCCGATCGCCGTTTCGATCCACCGGAGCCTCGCCGCCATAAAACGGCCGAGATCCGTCGCTTCAAACAGAAAGCTGTGGTTCTTCGTCCGGGAGAGAAATTCCTTTTCATAAGGATCGCCCCCGAATTTTTCATATTCCAGCTCCTCGCTCGGTGTGAGGAGCTCCTTCCAGTACTCGATCTCGGGCAGGATCTCCTCCGCCGTCTCCCGGATCTGCCCCCAGCGCTCGCGCACCAGCGCGATGAACCACGGATCCCGGTAAAGCTGCTGGTACCAGCGGTTGTTCTCGGCGACGACGCTGTCGTTCCAGACGGTGTATTTACGGGATTTTTTCAAAAAGAGATTGCCGGTCGAGTGGTCGAAATCCCAGACGGGGCCGAACACGAGCTTCCCCTCCCGGTTCAGATACAGATAAAACGAGCGGTTGCCGAGCTCCCGGTTCATCATCACGATATAAACGAGGAAGTAGTCGACCGCGCTGTTTATATCGAGATAGTCGCTGTAATGCTTTCCCTGACTGTTGCAGAAGGTCGGGGAGAAGAGCGCCTCCTCGAACTCTTCGAGAAAGCCGGTGAGACGCTGATAGATCACCCGGTTGGTCTTGATCGACTGCAGATTCTTCACCTTGATCGGGACCTTGTGCGAGGTGCGGAAATAGCTCGGCTCGTTTGCGTCCGAATCGTACTCGAGCAGATACCCGGTATAGGGATCGTAGGGCGAGAGGTCGATATAATCGGCGATCTTATACCCGCCGACCGTCCCTCCGGTGATCCACGCGGCGTTTAACTTCAGCGCGTCCTCGAGCCGCTGTCTCTTCGCCTCGTCAAAGCCGTGCGCCCGGGCGACGGCAGCCGCCGCGTCCTCCGCGATATCCTCCCAGTCGGTCACCTCGTCTCCGATCAGGTCTTCGTTGATCTTCCGGCAGACCTGATAGACGCCCATATACTCGCCGTTGAGGACGAGATTG